>Ga0123334_1001511_pt1 | contig 28897 bp, 44 predicted proteins | sample BiotimSIPDNA_FD_89706 | JGI IMG/M metagenome (GOLD analysis project Ga0123334, IMG submission 89706) | Anaerobic biogas reactor microbial communites from Washington, USA - Biogas_R1 time_0 SIP DNA | ecosystem: Engineered > Bioreactor > Anaerobic > Unclassified | place: Washington, USA...
AATGCTTCTATTAACTTAGAAAAGTATGGATTAATTAAACTTAACAATACCGATAGTTTGTCGGGAATTAAAGCCTGTGGAGAAAGTGTAAGACTTCAAGATGCTTGTATAGATCAAGAAGCAATTTCTATGAAGCAGGAAGAAAACATCAAATGTTCAATTTGAGTAAGTTTTTCAGAACGGTAATAAGATTACGAGAGATGTTCTATATAGAACGGCACAAATGATAAAAACTCTTGAACAAAAAGAAATGTATATAGCTAATGTTCATCCAGATATTGGTACTTTTGGCGAAGAATTCAACCAAAAAATTACTGAAAACATGATAAAACTGGCTGGAGTACCTGGTATATTTATATGTGTACCTACAGGAAATATTAACACTAATATTTATAATTGTACTCTCAATGGACTAGGACATTGTTGGAGACCAGATTATCTGATAGATTATGAGCTTGTAAAATTATGATATTTCCTGCATATATAAGTGGTTTCAATATAAGATCATTTTTAAAGGATTCTTACAAGGAAAGATCATCCTATGAAACTAATAAGTATAAATATAAATGTATGTCTATATTACAGAGTCGTAATAAATATAATATTATGGTTTCATTGATAAAAATAACAAAGTATAAAAGAACATGATAATGTTACCGTATATTGAAAAAATACAGAAGCGATCTAGTTATAATTTGAGAAAAAGATCAACTTTTTGTGGATATACATGTGTTTCCAAATGCGAAACTTCAATTTATCTCAGATTATTTTTAATGTCAATTAAAACAACAAGGTATAGTAAATGATAAACATAGATATAAGAGATAGAAATACACTTATTACATTAAGTTCACCAGGAAAGAGTCCAATTATTGCCTCATCTGGTTCCAGTCCTTCATTTTATAATGCAATGGAGTTATTATGCATTTCATATGCTGCTTGTTACGCCAAGCACCTAGTTCGTTATTGCATGGAACACGATATCCAAGTAAAATCCTTTCAACAACTGTCAGTATCTATGGAAGATGGAAATATTATTCTGTATATAAAACATTCGAAGAAGTTAGGTATGGAGAAAATAAAGGATATAAACGATTTAGCTACTACATGCGATATATACAAGTCCTTTCTCAAGTGCAAAGTACAAGTGCACATGGATATTAATGAGGAGAATTTTGTTGAAAAAGAAAATAAAACAAATTCCTGTTGTGGAAATTAGTATAATAGATGCTGCTGGTTTATGTAGATTCTGTAAAAATGTTAAAAAAGATATGTTAAATAAACATATTAATTTTATATCTTCTGAATATAAATTACTATATTGTAATAAATATAAAAATAGTTGTTATATAGCTAGAGAATCTATTGTGTCATGTGAAAAATTTAGGGAGAAAAAGTCTAATTTCTTCTTTAAACTTATTTCTGAAATCATTAACTTTTTTAAAGGAAAATAAATGGGTACAAATATACGATCTATGAAAGATAATACTCCAGCAATTTTAGAAATAGTTAAAAATAGAGTAGCTCAACTTAATGAATATGATAAAAATAGATCAAATATAAAAGAAAGCAATGATCTAATTGCAAAACAACTGGCTAAAGACTTAGCAGAAATTAATAATCGATATGAAATGATTGTAACTATATATGATACAGACACAATTGTTGAGATTAGAAATTGTAAATTTACTAAGTCAAATAATTATCATTCAATGGGAATAATTAGACGTTTTAGCAGTATATCAAATATTACAGAAAACATAGGTACATATAAAGAATTCTTAAAAAATGTAGAAACTTTCATAAGGTATTGTAATAAGTTAAATATTAAACATAAAACTGGAATAGTACAAGTACATTTTAAAACAAGAACTGGATATTGGGAATGAGTAAATTAATTCTTATAGAGAGTATAGATTGCGCAGGAAAAAGCACAATAGCTAAAGAGATACAAAGAAATCTATTTCTTAAAACTGATGATGAATGGTTTACATCTCATGAACCCCAATTTGATTCTTCAATAGCTGATAAATTAAACTTTGAAAAGTTAGATCCCTGGCAAAGAGAATTTTACTTTTTGAAAGATAGAATATTACATCAAGAATTTTTAAATAAATATAATACAGTTCTCGATAGATATTATATAACAGGTTTAGCATATGCTGAAGTATTTTGTCCAACAATTGTATATGATATGTGTAGATCCATATATTCATTACCTGATTTTAAAAAACCAGATTTAACATTTATTATAACTATTGATCCAGAACTAGCTATCAGTATTAATGAATCTAGAAAAGATTCTGATAATTATAATAAAAGCTATACGTTAGAAGTGGCTACAAACTTACAAAATGCAATCAAAAAGAATCTAGATCTACTAGATTTTATTGAAGCTCCTTACTTTATTATTGAAAATAAGGTTGGTAAATTAAAAGAAACAATCGAAAATATAACAAATATTATCTTAAACAATCTTTATGGAGAAAATAATGAACCAAAAGATAACACCAGCCAAAAAAACGATATCATATGTGAAAAGGATGATATCCCTAGGTAAATGGAAAACAGGATCAATAGTACCATCTGCTAAAAAATTGTCTGATATTCTTAGTGTATCAAAAACAACAGTAGTAAAATGTATGAATCTCTTAATAAAAGAAGGTTTAATTGAATCTCAGGGGCAACTTGGATATTCTGTAACTAATAAATATGAAAGTATAAAATTGAGATCGAAAAGTCAATTTGATATTCTAAAACTGGCAAAAATAAATATTGATATCGCTACAAGATTATCAATGGGATCAGAAATAATTGATAATTATGTTGTATCAATTGATAAAACTTTAGGAATAGTTACAATACTTGATACCAACACATATATTTTATTTAACAGAGACATCTCCTACCTTTTGGACATATTAAATAATCCAATCAAGATTAATTTATTACTGAAAAGTGAAGGCAGTAAATTTGTTGAAATGAGAAAGAAATTTGATGATCAATTAAAATTTGGTAAGGTAGCTCAATATGTTTATAAGGAGATGAAAAAATGATATATACGGATGATTGTTCTAATATAGTTCAAAAGGAAATTAAATCAGAATTAAATTTAGATGTACTTAAACGTCTGGATAGTGACCAGTGGAATATAAATGATGCAATTAGAATAATTACCGAACCATCTATATCTTTAGTAGTAATAAATAATTTAGATGAAATTTCACTTATGGAAATAAGTTTACTTGCATTCTTATGTAAACCAATTTTAATCTCATCCAAATCTATTACAGAATACCCTGCTGTTATTAAAACAGTAAATTGGATCGATAATAGTTGTGATATTACTAAAGAATATAACAATTTTATCAGTTGGTATAAATATACATTTAGGAGAAATTAATGAAACATATTGCAAATGAAGTTATGAATGCTTTAAAAGTATTATCAAGAACAACAGATGAATTATATAACATCGAAAATCTTAATATACTTACGAAGCTATTAGTATCGTCTAAAACTTCAAGAAAAAAACAAAATGATCAAAATCTAGAAAAATTAATAGATCGACTCCCAAATGGAATCTGGACAACAGTAAGCCAATTAATAAATGAAATAGAATCCAATTGCTATAAAATAACAAAAGATTCAGTATCATATTCACCATTTATAACAAACTACAAAGATTTTCAATTATGTAAAACAATCAAATATTCAAGCGGAAACATAATTACTGGAAGAGATTCAGAAATAGAACAAACATTAACTATTCTTAGTAGGAAAAACAAAAGAGGTGTTGTGCTAGTTGGAGAGGCAGGAACTGGAAAAACGTCAATAGTTGAAGCTATTAATGCTAAACTTATTGAAGGAAATGTTCCACGAAAGTTAATAGGTTGTACTATATATAATATGGACATACCATACATATTATCCAAGTCAAAAGAAGATCCTTTTGGACAAATTGTTAATATACTCGAAACAGCAAGTTCGTATGATAAGGCTATATTATTCATTGATGAAGTTCATCAATTATTAAGTAATAAAATGAATGATATTATGAAACCATATCTAACAGGACCAATAAGATTTATTGGGGCAACAACATTTGATGAATATTACCGATTAATGGCAAATGATAGTGCACTTGAAAGAAGATTCAAATTTATATTTGTTTCTGAACCGACTATTGATCAGACAATAAATATGTTAATCAATACCAAAAAGATATACGAAGATCATCATCATTGTATTATACCAGATGAAATAATAAAATATCTGGTAAAAAACGGATCCAGATTTATGGGTCATAGAAAAAATCCAGATAAATCATTTGATATACTTGACATTGCCTGTTCATTATTATGTAATACATTTGAAGTTGTTTATGACAAACTGGATAGATCAGGTAATATTAATAATATTATTAATGAAATAAAATCCATTAAAGTTGTAGCAGGAAATAGAATTTTAAATGAGAAATTTGTAAACCTATCTATATCTGCAATATCTGGATTAAACTATGATGATATTATAAATGGTCTTGATTATGATACAGTAGTTAATTGCATTTCCAAAAATGTAATTGGACATACTGAACAAATTAAAACTGCATCAAATGTAGTAAATATATTTAAAACTGTTAAAGGAAATAGAGAACGTCCTATATCAACTCTTATATTTGCTGGAACAAAAGGAATTGGTAAAAAGACCATTGCTAAATTGTTATCAGAAAATTTATATGGAGATAATTCCTTTATAGAATATGATATGAGCGGTTTTACCAGTGAGTTCATGATTACTGAGCTTAAAGGTGCTCCTCCAGGATATGTTGGATATGAAAAATCAGGCGGACTAGTCAAAACTATACGTAACAATCCACAATCTGTTTTGTATTTCAAAAATACTCATAAATCACATCCAAGTATTCAGGAATATATTATAAATTGTCAACAAAATGGTAAAATATCTGATTCATCAGAAAAAGTAGCAAACTTAAATAACAATGTTATTATACATGGTATTACTTTAACTGATGAACAGTATAAATCACTAACGTCAAGTAAATCAAAAACAATGGGTTTCTCAGTTAAACAAAAAGAAACCGATCAAATGAATTTAGATGTATTAAAAGAAATAATAGGAGAAAGCCTTTTTTCTTCTGTTAATGAAGTTATTGTATTTAATAGTTTATCTGATAGTGAACTTGAAAATATATATAACATAAATGTAGATACATATTTAAATGAATATGATATAGACATAAATAAAGAAGAACTTAAAAAGTCTGTATTAGAAAATTCAAAAAATGGTAAGGATATAATTTATAAATTATCATCTAATGTACCAAAACTTGTATTTAAAAAACTAAAGGAGGCTCAGAATGAGCAAAAGTGAATTACCTCTTTCAATTAAGAATATGATCAAAACTGACTATGTAAAGGGTTTATCATCTTCAGAAAGTGCTGAAAGAATTAACAGATCAGCAACAGCCAGAAAGCTTAATATTAGCTTAACTACACAGCAGGTTGCTGCACATAAAGCATGGATTACCATGCGTGGGTTTTAATAAGGAGAGTGAATGTCTAAAGAAGTAGTAATTAAGGGAGCAGAAGTAGTTCCATTTTATAATACAACTGATACAGTTCGTGAACACAGTACTGATAAAGGTATTGTAATTAATTTTCAGGTAAAAACCAAGATTAATGATAGAGTTGAACGCTCTCCGCATTTGTATGAGCCATGTTACATTTGGCTGAAATCACAGGAACAGGTGGATACAATTAAAAGTATGCTGAAAGCTGGTAACATACTTCAAATCTCTGGAACTGAAGATCAGACAAAATATGAAAAAGATGGAAAGACACAATATAAAAGACAAATCAGAGTAACAACTGTAACTCCAATTGTAGTTGATGCTCCAGAAGAAGTTGAAGTAGAAGAAACCAGCGACGAAGACCTTCCATTCTAGGAGAAAAATAATGTCAAATGAGAACGAATTATATCAAATAAAATTTCCATGGACTGATAAAAAATTTCATACAGTCCAACTTGTAAATTCAAGCGGTAAACTAGACATAAATAATCTAATTGATACCGCTATCCAAACACTCAAAGATAAAGAAGAAATCTGTAAAAAGATTTACTATCTCGCTTTGGGTATTACAAGGAATCCAAGACTTGCAGATGGATTTGTAATGGGATGGATAGTTAAATCATTAAAGGATGCAACTGAAAAGTCATCCAATGATAAACTGGAAATTGTACATGAAGTGGAAGAAATCGATCCAAAAGAATTTCGACAAAGAGCAGCTGATGAATTAAGAGATTTAGCTGATAAAATTCAAAATTCAGAAGACGATGTTTCCATTCCTCTAGTAAGGGAAGATGATGGATCAAAATTATTCGAATAAAATCGTTTCTCTCCATTTAGAAAGGTGTGGGTTAAGTAATTGCCCACATCAGTCTATATGTTACTTGAGAAACAGAAAAGATGAAAAAAGAATAATAGATATAGATATTGAATACTTTCTTAAAAAAGGATATAGAGTATTTGATGCTGTATGTAATACAATTTCTAATACTAAACTTAATCTTTTAATAAAGTATCCAAATTATAACTTAACTATGTCGTATAGTCTTTTTAAACAATATGTTTTTTCAAATAAACATATAGATCAAATACAAGTAACAATTTATAATGAGAATCAGTTAAAAGAACTGACAGATTGGAATAAAATATTCTTAATAAAGGATCAAGAGAGTCTCCAATTTTTTAAAAGTCATTGGAATATACCATATAAAAATATACATTATGCAATCTATAAAGAGTTCATAAATAAAAATGTTCTTGAAGATATTATTGTTCTAACTGCATCATCTAATAGCTATAATGTATCATTTGATTCCTGTTTATATCAAACAATACGACATAACAAATGTACTTATAATGAGAATTATATTGATATAAACTATGATGGTACAGTTAGAAAATGTCCTTATGATAAAGAAGGTATTTACGTTGGAGACAAAGTAGAAGATATGGAAAAGATATTCGATGTAGATATGTCGAGATCTTGTATATATCAAACAATATTTGGGGAAAATAATGAAGAACAACGGAATACCGATATATAAAGTTACAGTTCCTATCACATCTCATGAACTTACAATAAGTGTAAGAGGAGATTTCCATTATGGTATTGATGGAATTGATATGAATGAAGGAATTAAAACATTTAAAAAAGAACAAAATCAGTATAGAAATAATATGTTTGTTATATATACTGGAGATTTAATTGAAAATAATTTAAATTCAAGTGTGGGTCATGGATATGATATCAAAATAAGAGATCCACACATACAAAAAGAAATTGTAAAAGATGCTCTTATAAATGTATCAAAAAATTTATATGGAGATGTACAATTTAAAAAAGTATCAGATAAAAATCAATGTTATTTAGCAGCTGGGGTTATTGGTAATCATGAATATAGAAGCAGAAAAACTGCTGGACAATGGTTACAAAAAGAAATATATGAACCAGCTAAAATCTTGGATATGGGAATGAATGGGATACTTGAACTAAATATAGTAAATAAAAGATTAAATTTATCAAAAGTATGCAAAATATTTATATCTCATTCTCCTACTACTTCTAGTGGTACGTCTATCGAATCAATTATAAGATCATGTAAAAGAAAAAAGGCAGATGTTCCTGCCGATGTCTATGTGTATGGACACTACCATAGAAGATTAATTCAATCTGATACAGCTTATGATGAAAATGGTAACTTCAAAAAAGTGTTATATGTAGTTAACCCATCACCTATACACTATGTTGAATATGCTCAGTGGGCTGGATACAGTCACCTAGGTGCAAATTGGAGCTGTAATTTTCATATACCCTTAAATGATTTTGCATGGGGAAAAGTTTAGATTTATAACAATATCAACCTCAAAAATGGAGGATAAATGCCAATAGCAAAGAAAAAAGCTATTTCTGATAATGATTCTTTTAAAGAATTATTTGATCGTATTCACAGTGATACTGGTTTAATCTTTGTAGATACACCAGAAGAATCAAGAGTGATACGTCATGTATTTAAAGAATTTAAGGATCATTCAGTTCAATTCTGGTCTATTACACAAGGGCTAATAGAAATTCCAAAGAGAACAATTCCAGATAACATGTTTCCGCATGATTTTCCTGATAAAAATGCACGTATCAGAAAAGTTGGTAATGTACCTTCAAAAGGTAATCTCATCGGTACATTAGGAATTATTGAAGATGATTCAAGAACCAAAATTGAATCAGAAACTAATAATGGAACAAAGAATATTTATATTCTTCGTGATGCTGATAAGTTCCTGGATGCGCCAGCCCCACTTAGAGCACTAAGGGACATAGTATATCTAGTAAGCAGTGCTAGTTCTACTATCATTATTACTGGCTTTGGTTTGAAAGTTCCAAGTGATCTTGAAAAAGATTCAGTATTTATTAAAATGAAATTGCCTACCAAAGATGAGATTGAAAATATTATGCTTCCGAGAATATTGAATAAACTTGAAGCAAATAACAATCAATCTACCAAAGAGAATAGAATCAATATTGATATTAATGTCAGAGACGTAGCAGAAGCATGTGCTGGTCTTACAGAAGATCAAATTCTTAATACTATCGGCTATAGTTCTACTATTAAAAAGGCTATTGATATTAATCTTATCCTTGAAGAAAAGAAACAGATTATTAATAAATCTGATATTCTTGAATACTGGATATGTAATGATACTATGAGTGACGTTGGCGGACTTGATGAGTTTAAGAAATGGGCAGAAATACAAAAGATTTGTATGGCTTCTCCATATGCAAATGATTTTAAAGTAAAACCCCCAAAAGGTATTATGTTACTTGGTATACAGGGTGGCGGTAAAACATTAACTGCAAAAGCACTTGCTCATACATTTAATACAGGTTGTATTAAATTTGAAACTGGAAAAGTATTTGCAGGTATTGTTGGTGAATCAGAAAAACGCATGAGACAGGCATTAGCACAGGTTGAAGCTGCAGGTGGTGTTGTAGTAATGGATGAAATAGATAAAGCATTATCTGGCGCTGGTTCTTCTGATAAAACTGATGGTGGTACTACATCTCGTGTTATTGGAACTCTGTTAACCTGGCTAAGTGAACCACATCCTGGTGTCTTCTTAGTAGCAACAGCTAATGATATTACAAACCTTAGACGTAATCATCCTGAACTATTCCGTAAAGGAAGATTTGATGAGATTTGGTTTGTCGATGTACCAACTAAGGAGGAAAGAGAAGAAATTATTAAGATTCATCTTAATAAGACCAGTCGCGATCCAGCAAGACTAGATCTTGATGTTCTATCTTCATATGTATATATGGATGACTCTGGTGAAGAATATCCTTTAACAGGAGCAGAAATTCAATATGCTATCGAAGATTCTATCAAACATAGGTTTAGTGAATTTGGTGGAAAAAAGATTGATCTGAACAGTAAAGACGATATTACGACAGATCTAGTTCTATCAAAAATGAAATTGATAAAACCAATTAGTTACATTTCACGAGAAACTATAGCCCCGATGAGGAAATGGTCTAGTGAAAATGCTAGAAAAGTGTCTTCATCTAAAGATGCTTCTGTTAAATCCCGTGTTAAAACATCTGGAACGAATCTTAGAAAAGTAAGTACAGACATAGATCTGTAATATTAATAATATTTAATTTTAAGGAGGAACCTAAAATTTCGCATAAGACTGAATTAAAGCTAGAGCTTAATAATAAAACATATCTTATGAAAGCTCTTGAGAAATTAGGACTTAGCTTTACTGAAGCTAAGGAAGGAGAAACACTGTATACTAAAGGTAGGTATGGTGTTAAAGAAAAAGTTGATATCCTCGTTCATGTAGAAAATGATGCCGTTGGATTCAAAATGAATGCGGATGGTACCTATAGTGCAACTGGTGATTTTATGTCAGTACGTAGTAAGACTGGTATAAATCTTAACAGTGCCAATCTGATGGGCTGCGAAGTAACTGCATTATCAAAGGAAGCTGAAATGGCTGAATATTTGATGAATATGGGTTATACGGAAGCAACAGGTAGAATCGATAACAAAGACTTTATCGAAGTAACCTTCGAGAGATGGGTCTGAACATCTGTCACCTCTTAGACCTATACTAGGTTTAAGAGGTATATATGATAGATATAGAAAATATACTTAAATTATATGAAAATGGTTTAAGTATTAAAAAGATACACGAAGAAACTAAGCATACTAGATCTACAATATCAAAAATTTTAAAAAAGAATAATATCAACTTACGTGAAGTTCAAACATATTGTAGAAAATACAATATAAGAGAAGATTGGTTAGATATTATCGATTCAGAAATAAAAGCATATTTTATAGGATTTATGTGTGCTGATGGATGTGTTTTAGAAAAGAAAAATGAAGTAGCGATACGACTAAAGTCAGATGATGCTTATATATTAGATAAATTTAAAAAAGAAATATATCTAGATGATAGACATTTAAATGAAGAAGAACGGGAAACTACATTTGGATATTCTAAAACTATAAAATTTGTTGTAAATAACAAACATTTTAGAGATAAATGTATTGAACTTGGAATTACTCCAAGAAAAACGTTTACTCTAAAACCTATCAATATTCCAAAAGATCTAATGTATCATTTCATTCGTGGATATTTTGATGGTGATGGTTGTATATATGTTAATAAACATGGTACATCAGTATCTATATTAGGAACTAAAGAATTTTTGGAAGATATAAAGACAACTATTTTGCTTAATACAAATATTAAACATATTAAAATTAGAGAAAAACTACTTTGTAAAAATAATATGCTTTTATATGAATTAAGAATATGTGGTAAATATTATTCTGAGTTATTTGAGAATTATATTTATAATAATAGCACAATATATCTTACAAGAAAAAAAGAAAAATTTGATCAAATTAATTTAAATATTAAAAACTTAAAACATGCGAGGTTTAAAAATGCCGATGGAAGAAGTTAAAATAAGAATTGATAAGAAAACAGGAAAGATGTCTGTTGAAACTTTGGGATTTTCTGGAGAAGGTTGTGCTACGATTGAACAACTTGAAATGATGATCGGACAAAGAACTAAACACGAAGACAAAGATGAAAGATACAACTATACACTGAATACTCCTGTAACAGTAGGGAATGTATTTTAATGTTAAAAGATATAATCTTTGATTATATTGAAAAAAATAACTGTGTCATTACCGCAGCACCTGGTAATGGCACATCTTCTTTAATACTTTTCCTAATAAATATATTGTCTGAAACAGATTCAGATATTATATTCTATAATCCAGATAAAAGTTTAGATCGTAAATTTATAAAGAGATTTTATCCAAATGTTTATAATAAAGTTTTGTTTATTAATTCTTCTATAGACATCTTAATTGAATTTCTTTACTATATAGATTTTAAATTCTCTAGACTTATTATTGATCCAGCGGATTCATTTCTTTCTCAAACCAATACTTTTATAGATCTAATTAAAGTATTAAAACTAAATAATATAAAAGTATTATGTTCATCACAAATAAGAACTGACATATCTAATGGTGGAAAAACATATAGTACTATAGAAAATACAAAATTATTTGATTACTCAATATGGATACGAAATGTATCAGAACATGATGAACTATTTAAGAATAAATATGTAGATGTCTGGAAAAAAGAAAGAAAAGGAAATAACTTTTTATCTAGATATATAGCTAAATATGGAAAAGAAGGAAATATATATAATTTATGAAAAGAATAGATAATATAGGTAATTTACCAAAACCATTACAAATTTTCGCACGAGCCTTAGGTGGAATTATGTCTGGTACTCAATTGGAAGAATTCTATGAAATGAGTAATGTAAGTGAATTTGAAAAAAAAGCAATTGAGCTCGAATACGAAATAACAAAACCAGCAGTAGATGAAAAAACTGATAGAGGCTATCTAGTTGGTTTTCGTGTAGATGAACCTAAAAATATCGTTACTATGACAAGTTACGCAACACTTAAAATATACTTTGTAGAAGCCACAGCTGGTGAAGTTAGAGAATGGACTAGAAAAATTAATAGTCATCGAGAACTTCAAGAAGAGGATATGAGACTTAGACAAGGTAAAATAAAACAATTAAATAAACCAGTTACTATTATCGGAGCATAAATTATGATCAATAGAGGATTTAAATTAACAGTTGATGATATAAAAAAGTTTTCTGAGTTTAAACAAACACAAGCATATAGATCATATATAGAAGGTGTGGGGTATTCTCAATTATATACTGGTATAATTAAAGAACATCTTGAAAATATTGATATTAGTGAAGATGTTAAAAGGTTAAGGGGAGAAGGAAGAATTTCAAATAGTATATCAGAATCAACTATTAAAGATTTATTTCTTAGTACCCTGGCAAAATTATCTTTGAGAATTACAGCAGATACAATAATTCTTAAAGAATTGGAAGATGTACATATTGATAACGTCATAAATGATATCCAAACTGAAACTGATATTATCTATATGTTAGGACTAGCCGAAGAACAATACTACGATGAGGCAAAGAAACTTGTCGAAGAAGGTAAAATTGATAAGAACGATCTTATCTTTAGAGGATTAATGGCACATTTATCTATTAAAGAGAAAATTCCAAAAAGTAAAAAGGTCATCAAAGAAGAACCTAAAAAGACAAAAATTGTTCAGGAAACTAAGAAGAATCAAATGAATTTTGATTCAAATGATATTGAATTATGAGGTAATATGAAGATTAGAATAGCCGATAGTAAAATAGGCGAATGTGTTATAACCAGTAAAAAAGATCTGACAAAGCAAGCAGAATATACAATAAAAGCATTATGTATGTTACAAATAACATGCATGAATTCTAAAGAAAATCCTGAAAAATTCATAGAATTATTAGCAATATTAAAAGAAGCTACAGATAAAGCAACAAGGTTATACTGCGAAAAAAATGACACAGAATCAATTACACTCCTCTAATACATGCATTAATTCAAAATATTATATAAATCAAATTGATTCTATAATTGTACAATTAACTTTAGCCCTTGCAATAGAACATGCTATTAAACCAGATCCAGATGCTAAAAACATTTCAAGAACAATAATTCAAGATCATATAAATGTTTTATTATCAGATGAGACTAAAGCTAATTTAAAACAATTTATAAATGAAACAATTAAAAAAGTAAAAACTGGAGATCAATATGCCATGAAAGTTTATGATATGATAAAAATGATGAGGTTGAATAATGAATATTAAATCATGGAATGAACTTGAAGATTTTGTAAAAGATTTATTAAGCTTTGATAATTCATGTAAACCAAAAGGAAGCGGATCTTCTAAAAAAGAAGAAGATGTTGTATCAGATAATATAGTTGTTCAATGTAAATATTCAGACAAAATCAATATCAGTATACAAAAGAAAGATCTGGATAGATTAATAGATGCACATGATATACTGGATAAGTTTCCAATATTCATTAACAAAAATTTAGATGATATTGTTATATCTTTACCAGTTATGGATAAATTTGATGATATCAACTTAACATTATTAAAACTTATTGCAATTAAACAAGGTATATTAAAGTTAAATAATATTAAAACTATTGTTAATGATCGAGCTATATTATCAAACTATCAAAATACGTTTCGTAAAATAAAAAAGCAGTTTTATGATTTACGTAAGTCTATTGAAGAAGATATAAATAAATTAGAAAATTTTATAGATTCTAAATATGTATCATTGAATACATATAATTTATTTGATGGAGATAATAGTGGAAGTTAGTGATAAGAAGAAAGCAGCACAAAAGTTAATTAATAAATTTTTAAAAGATCACAAGCTGCAAGAGAAAAAAAATGTTAAAATAGGATTCTATAGCGATGACGAAACAATTGGTGTGATAGATAGACAAGCTACTGGTATATTACCATTTGACCTAGTTACTAATGGTGGATTTGTTAAAGGACATATCAATTTAATAATTGGTGGTGAAGGTGTTGGTAAAACATGTCATATGTTAGGGGCAATAGCTCATGCACAACAAAATTACCAGCCTTTTTTAGATGCATATCTTAATAATGAAAAATCATTTGATAGAGTATGGGCTAAAAAGAAGGGCATAGTTGATGAAATACCAGTTATAATTGGTGAGTTTGAAACTACGGAAGAATCTGCTGATTTTTGTCTTGATTGTACTAATCCAGAATCTGGAGTTGATAGATTATTTATAGATACATTACAAGCTTTGGCACCAGAAGGTGAATTAAGAGATAAAAAAGATGATAGATCCGTAGCAGATTGCACAATGGCGTTAGGAATATTGGCGCTCCTTTCAAGAAATTGAAAGTAAAATAATATATTCAATATAAGTGTATTGAAATTAATGGTGAATATTGGCATTCATTAACTGAAGTTAAAGAAAAAGATAAACTTAAAAAAGAATATCTAACTAGTTGCGGATATGTAGTTTTAATTATTAAAGAAAATGAATGTAAGGATGAAAATATCATATTGAATATATTAAAAGAAAACATCGTTAACTGCTGGAACACCCTAATAGATAATGCTAAGGGCAATCAGCAACCAAGCTAAGTAGGGATACTTAGAAGGCTCAGAGACTAGGATATACAGTCTAGAACAGACTATGAAATCCGTAGGGTTCAAGTGAACTCGAAATGCGATGCATCTAATCAGTAAGGCTGTAGATGAAGATATAGTCCGATCTTTGTAGTAATACAAAGAAGATATATGAAAACGATATATCTATAACATAAATGTAATACCACGTGTCTATTCACAATTTTTAAGAATGTACACAAGTAAATCAATTGGAAATCTAACACTAGTATTGGGATCACAGATAAGAGTAGATCTAGGTTCATATGGTGCACCAACAAAAGGAACTGGTGGTAATGCAATAAAACATTATAATTTATTAACCGTAACAATGAAAAAACTAGGTAAAGGTGAGTGGCCAACTACAGAAATGCCACCCAATAGTTTTCCTGTTAAGTACACTCTAGATAAAGCTAAGTTTGAGAATAGATATCCAGGATGTTCTTTAGTGGGATATTTCTATAAAGGATCCTTTGATAAGAAGTTTAATATAGTAGCTATTGCTAAAGATTTAAAGCTACATGATGGTAAAAAGTTAGTCTATAAAGTTAAAGCACCTACTGTCGATGAGGCATTTGGTGGAGATTCAGATGGAATGATAGAAAAAGAATTTACAGCTAGAGGCTTTAATGACTTTTTTAATAGAATACCAGATGAAGCAGTTGATTGGTTAGAAAGCAAATTGTCAGAAACATACACAAAACAAGTAATGAATGATCAACCTTCAAAAGAGGAGAAAGAAAATGAACTTTAGAAAAATCATTGAAAATCCAGAAAAAGCAGATGCAATGGAAAAAGAAATAAAAGAAGCAATTCTTAATTCCATTGTTCCTCCGTCGCCATTTCAAAAAGGTAAGAGTTATCTTATTAGAACAATTACTATGTGCGATGTCGGGCGGTGTGTTGATGTAATTGGAAATTTTCTCGTATTGGACAGGGCGTCCTGGATTGCTGACACTGGTAGATTTAATGAATGTTTAATCGACCCTTCTAAATTTAACGAGGTTGAACCATTCAAAGAAGAAATTTATATTAATTTAAACTCAATTGTCGATGCCACGCCTTTTCCCTATGCCCTCCCAGAACAGGCAAAATAATATCTTTATATAATAATTGATATAGTCCTCTAATAGTTACTTAAACTAACTATAGAGGAGGTATCGATTATGAAAGATACAATTAATGTCGGAGACGTATTTGGTTTTTTAACAATAATAGAACTGTATGGTAGAGATAAAACAAGTCATAAAATATGGAAGTGTCAATGTGAATGTGGAAAACAAATAAATGTTAATGATAAACAATTACGTATAGGAAAAACAAAAAGTTGTGGCTGTAAAACAGGAAAATTAATTTCTGAAAAAGTTAGATTTAATTTACGTAACTTAAAATTTGGATTATTAACAGTACTAGATTTTGACAAAGTATCAAATAAAAGATTAGTATACTGGAAATGCAAGTGTGATTGTGGTAACATAGTTTCTGTTAGAGGAACAAATTTAAAAAACGGAAATACTCAATCATGTGGATGTACCAGAAAAACAAAATTTGGAAAAAAATCTAATTTTGATGAAGCTACTAAAAAACATGCATAGACCAGTTTTAAATATAGTGCAAAAAAGAGAAATTATAAAGTACTTATTACATATGATAAATGGTTAGCATTAACACAAACAAATTGTTATTATTGTGGTAGTGAACCATCTAATAGAATAAAAAGTAAAATTAATAATGGTGATTTCATATATAATGGGATAGATAGAGTAAATAATAATGAAGATTATACTGAAAATAATTGTGTTCTATGTTGTATACAATGTAATAAATCAAAAATGAAATCATCTATAAATGATTTTACAAAATGGATAGAAAAGACATATTTATATATGATAGAAAAACATTTAATATGATTTTAACGGACGAACAGCAAAAAATACTTGATACATGTGATTCAAATATATTTATTAATGCTGGTCCAGGTAGCGGAAAATCTACACTTCTTTCTCTAATTGTAAGTAAATTAATTGAAATTAATAATAATAATTTTATCCTTCTTCTTACATTTACAAACAAAGCATCTAAAAGTATTATAACAAAATGTTCCACTAACAAAAATAATATAATAGGAGGAACATTTCATAGTGTTGCGTATAAATTAGCAAATAAAAATAATATTACATGGAATATTTGTGATGAAAATAAAAAAGAAGTGATAATAAAAAAGTTATTTAAATGCAAGAATGATAAAGAAAAAAATAAAAATATCTATAAATTAATATCAAAAGAAAAATCTTCATGGCCTATTAATTTTAGTGAAGAAACATTTTTATATAATTCTGAACTTGAAAAATATAATATGGTAGATTTTGATGATATACTTTATAAATTCATAGAACTAATTCCTACTATGATCCTTCCTCCTATTACACACATAATCTGTGATGAAACACAAGATACATCCATTGTTCAAATGCAAATACTTAAGGTATTACATGAGAAACTAAATTGTAAAATGATATCAGCTAGTGATTTAGATCAATCTATATATGCATGGAGAAATGCAAGACCAGAAAATATTCAAGATTTTATTAAGCTTTTTAAATGCGATGTTCTTAATATGGGATATAATTTTAGATCAGCTAAAACTATAGTTGAAAAATCCGTTAACTTAATAGTTAATAATAAACAAAGAATTAACAAGACTATACGATCTACTAAAAAAGAAGATGGAGTAGTTGTTAAATATAAATGTAATAATCCCATTGAGGAAATAAATTTTGTAATTAACAAATGTTTTCAAAATAGAGGAAGCAAGATTGCAATACTGTATCGTAACAGGATTTATAAGAATCACTTAGAGTTAGAACTTAAGCGTAATAGACTAAAATATATAGTAAATGATATGTTTGAAATAACAGATAGAAGTGCTGTTAAAAGCATAATGTCTATAGTTAAGATATCTACAGGTGATTATGATATATATGATATGGAACAAGCTGTTAAGGCATTAAAAGGAATAGGTAAATCTACTATACTTAAACTTGAAGAAGAATGTAAATCCAAAAAATTAACAGAAGTCGTAGCTGAATGGATTGCTGATCCAAAGAAACAAAAGAAGTTTCAAAGTATATTAAATATTAAAGCTTTCTATGATGCTAATCAAGGTAAAAAACTAGATAATCTAGTTAGATATATTGAGACTCAATTGATAGACTCATTTGACTTTCAAGCTGATATGAAAAGTTTTATATTAGATGTAACAAAAGATTATGAAATAACTAATACAAGTATAAGAAACCTTTATAATGATCTTGGTCTTGATTCTAGAGAAAAAGAACAAGAACAAAATGCTGATATTGAGCTGTCGACAATCCACGGTTTTAAGGGAGCCGAACAGGATATTGTTATCCTTCCCTGGACACAACAATTTACACCTAAAGAAAATACAGAACTTGAAGATGAACGACGTTGTTTTTACGTAGCTATAACTCGTGCAAAATCAAAGCTTTACATGAGCTATTCAGGTGAAGAACCATTATTTGTTAAAGAAATGTTTAAAGTCAAATAAATTATACCTATACTGTTCAAAGACAAAAAGGGTCTATAGTAAGAATAAATAATTATGAAATCAGTAGACATGTATCGTATGTTAAAAAAACATTATATGATGTTAAAAGATATGTTAATATAGATAGTAGTTTTTTTGCAGGCTTTAAAATATATACAAGATATAGATGTCTAAATGAAACTATATTTTTTTATACAATATATTATAATACTATTTTTACGTGGTATAAAGAAGGCTAATAGATATTTTGACTAGATTTCATCTTCATTATCCAAAAAATAAAAGTATCTACTATAAATTTACTTATACACATTATAGACCAGTTAAAATGTAAAAATAATAAGTATGATATATTCTAGAAGAACTATTTTATGTTCCAGATATTTATATCGGATAGAAACACGCTATGAAACATAAAAATTTTATATTTCGATATCATTTAATAAGAACAAAAAGAACTTTATACTCTAATATACATCATTCTTTTTTATAGATCTATAACTAATATTAAAGTATTAAGCAGAAGTACAACTGATAGAAAAAATTTATACACTGTCTATAAATATAGGAATATGACAACATACTGATGAATAAAATGACTTTCACATATAACTCAGATACATATAGTTTTACAATATATCATAGTCGTTTTTCATATTTTACACAATCACAATATATATCAAAATATGATCATGTGTATACAATATTTAAACATAATGTTCCTTATACACGATCAATAATAAGAAGCTAATGTTATATAGACCATATAAGAACTATAATGATCCTAAAGTATTTTCAAAGTATAGTTCTAAATATAATAATTATTCATTTCAATTTAGAACTAAAAGAAGCTTTTATGAGGCAAGGGCAAGAAGATTTGTACTTTATAGATCTTATTATATAAATAGAAATAATACAAAATATGAATCTAAGACAAATTTTATATAAAAAAGAAAAAGAAGAGAAAATAAAAACTGATAAAAGAAAACTAAAATTTAAATGTCTTGAATTAAAACCAATAAAATTTGTAGATTTAATTCCACCAGAGCCAAGATTAGAACCAATAATAACAAGAGAATAAGATGTATATAAAATTTAATTTTTACAATACTGTATTCTATCAACGAGAATTTTTTAATGCAAGTTATATAATTATATCTTCTACTTATAAATCCAGAAGTATGGATCATAGAATATATAGTAGGTATAATGATATACCAAATACTATCTATGGAGAACCAGTATGAGATGTAAGACATGTGGCGAATCATCATGGCCAAATAAATGGGTATGTCCTATATGCTTAAAAGAATGGACATCTATGAGGTCAATAGCTTTCAAATTTTTACAAGATAAATATGGAAAGCTTTGTCCAGATAATCTATCTATTATTCAAAAAGAAATAAAAAAGTTAGAAAGAATATGGAGAAAAGATCCAGATGAATTTAATAGATTGGTTAATATAATATGATAGTAAGTATATATAATTGTAATCTAAAATCAAGTACAAGATACATATATACATTTGTTTCAAGATCTAATTGTGCTTTTGCTCATGGACATTATGTTTCTCCATGTGAATCAAGAACAAATAAAACATGTGTTAGTCTTTATTCTAATATAAAAAATACTATATTTAATAGAAATTCAATATGACAGCATATAAATCAATACTACTTTCAAAATATCAATGTATGAGCGCAACAATATACCATAGACAATTCTTTTCAAGTGTAGTAAGTAAAAGAAAAGTATTTGCATCTTGTTATAGAGATAAAAATAAAAGATATAGAGTAAATATATATACAAAAAAAATTGTATTTTCGAAACATTCAAGATATTTAATATGACAACCTATAAATTAATATTAATTTCTACATATAGAAATAAAAGAGCGACATTTTATAATCAACAATATTTTTCAAGAGTTGTATGCTATGGTGGAAGAGTATTTACATCTGGTTACTTACATAGAATAAGTCTATCTAGACTTAGTTCTTTTGGAGATAGAACTATAACAAATTATAGAGGAGAATAAATTTTGAGTGATTTATTTTATAATGGAAATTTTCGACAGAATATAAAAAAAATTAAAGGTGACTTAATTGAATATGCTAGAAGGAACAATATAACCATTCCGAATGATTTATATGTAGTTAGATGTAATCCTTTACATATACATAATAATATATTAATTGTTTGTCCTCCATTTAATGGTAAAGATTATTTTAAAGAAAAAGAAGATAGATATCTTGAGAAAACATTAGATAAATATGGAATAATTAATAGGTCTATTACTTATTGTCATTTATTACCATTGGAAAGAATGAATAAAAATGCTATTAAATCATTTAGAACATGGATACACCGAATAACAGATCTAGTATGTCCAAGACTAATAGTTGTACTTGGTGAAGATGCATCACTAAGCTATTTAAATCAAAAGGCACTATTAAGAGATAATCATGGTAAACAAATTGGTATATATAATGACAATTTTGGATCATATACTGAAATTTATTTAACATATCCAATGGAATATTACTTACAAAAAGCTGAGTTTGAAGATGATGATTATAAGAATCATCTCCAACAACATGATTGGACTATAATTAGAAATAGATATCTAAAGTTAGTTAATCATAGAACAGATGGAGAATAAAATGTTATTTGATTATAAATGTGACTGCGGAAATGAAGAAATAGATGTATATGTACATAACAGTGAAGAAATAATTACATGTAAAAGTTGTGGTAATACTATGGTTAAACAGATGCCATTAATATCATTTGATATTAAATCACACGAAATATGTAAATATAAAAATAAATTTGGTAATAATTTACCACCAAACTATAAGCCAACTGGAGGAGCTAACTTTGTCCCCCCTTCATAAATCAGATATTATTAATATAATAGGATTTATTAATAAACTAGGTAATACAGGGTGTTATAATTCAATAGATGTAGTAATTACCTCAAAAAATATAGATAGCACAATGCCTAGTCATTACCTATCTCATTTAAATGTAAATAATAGAGAAAATATATTTCCACTGACCCTAGTTTTAAAACATAATGCATCATTAATACATAAAGTAATTATTAATACTATGCCTGGAATGGTTAGAATATACAAAGATATTTACATTGATAATTTCGCTTTTTCTAACTTTAATTTTTTTGGTATGAAAATTTCAGTTCGGAATAATCCAAGAAAAAAATGGATTACGCATAAAGACAGACAAGTTATTACATTATCACCTTTAAAAATTGAGAGAACAAACTATGATTAGTCCTGTTATTTTTAATAAATTATATAGAGAAAATTGTTTTGAAATTATATATAGTCTAGATAAAGTTCCATATAGCCAAATGGAAAATAGAATTGATAAGATTGTTAATTTTGAAGAATATATATCAAATAATGATTTTCTTATGGATGAACATAAATTAGTAGATAGTGGATTGAAATTAGGTCAACCATTTGCATTTGGAGTCAGAATACTGATGCATAAAGCATCCGTGCTTGTATTGGATTTTGATGATATTGATAAAGAAATTATAGAAACAATGGTAGAAAATCTAAAAAACTACGAAGTAGTTAATCAAATAGATACAGTCATTTCTACAATGTCACATAAAAACACACCTAAATCATGGCATATTTATTGTGGTTTAAATAAACTGATTAATACAATTGATTTATTAAGCACAATTGATACAAATAACATGTGCAAAGGTTATTTAAATGTATGCAAACAAAATATGGCACAGGTTATACGTGTATCAAAGAAGTTTGCACCTACTGATGAGTATAGTACTAAACCGATACTGTATTCAACATATCTACGTAAGGATAAGAAAGAATGGGAAGAGTATATATTGGAACGATCGATTGTGCCTTCAATAATACAGGATGGTCAATCACAAGATACGACACAGATACAGAAGAAATTTGTATTGAATCTACGGGCATTATAAAAAAAGATAAGATCAAAATAGATCCACAGATTAAATTAAAAACGTTTCAAGATTTATTTGTATCTGAATATATAATAGATAAATTAAATAAAACATTTTTAAATGAATTATTATATGAACATAAAAATGATATAATAATACTTGGAATGGAAGTTCAAAGTGGCAGTAAATCTGCCAGATCTGCTGCATGTTTAGGCATGGCTAAAGGAATACTTGCTTCAATTATTAATAAGTCTGAATCTATTAATCATAATATTTCAATATATCAATTCACTCCCAATGAATTAAAAAGAAAAGTTGGTAAGGGTGAAATAACTAAAGATCACATAATAGAGTGGGTATTATCTAAGTATTTTCAAATATCTTCAAAAGATGACAAGAAAAATACAACGTATAAATTAAATAATACATTATATGCAAAAAACTCATTTGAACATATTGCTGATTCCTTAGTAATAACACAATTAATTATAGATATAATAAAAGGAAATATAGATGAAAGATGAATTAGGAAGAGAAATAAAGCCAGGTGACTGTCTAATAATGCATAGAGCTACTTCGGGCAGTATATATACCTATGTAGCTATTGTAGATAGTATAACAAATACAGGCAAATCTATGAATATATATAGATTTTATTCTGATTATATTGCATTAAATAATGATATATCACATGCTATATTTCAAAGAAGTAGATCGAGACACTTTATAGTTTGTAATGAACTATATTTAAGTAAAAATATAGGTAATAAATTAAAAGAGTTTGCAGAATCAAAAAAAATAAATATTAATACTGAATTAGATAGAGATATTCCAGATCCAGTACAACATCTGAATGAACCAGTTACTTATAAGGAAAATATAATATGAAAAAATCAATTATAATTGGCGCGGGGGGAATAGGATCCTTCACTGCACATCACCTAGATAGATTAATTGACCTCAATCAAATTAAAGATATGAGTTTTGATTGTTATGATGATGACAAAGTTGAACTTAAAAATATATTATATCAAAATTTTGTATCATCTGATATAGGGTCATATAAAACATCAGCACTTGAATTTCGATATTTAAATCTAAAATTTATAACAAAACGAATAAAACTTGATGATCTTAATAAATATGATCTTGTTGTCTTATGCGCTGATAATAATATAATTCGTAGAGAAGCATATGAAAACTATGTTCAGAATAAAATACCATTTATTGACTCAAGAGCAAATGGTAAAACTATTGGGATATTTTCTAGTGATACTGAAAATTATCTGGATACAATAGATGAATCTACTGGAAGTTTTAGCTGTCAGAATCCATTTCAAATAGATAAAAAAGAAATTGAATATGGAAATGTAATAGTAGCAGCTGCATTAGCCCAATGCATTCTTAACTATAGTAGATATAATAAACTTCCAAATGATATGATTTTAAACTTTTAATCAGGAAATAAAATGAAATTTGATAATAATAGTTATGTGAACGACATAAGAACACTACTTGATACATTGATTGATCAGAAAATAAATTCAACTGAATTCATAAATAGTGAAAAAATAATAGAAGGACTAAGTAGTGCTGTAGATAGATTGAAGAATAGAACTACTGGACATATTCTTTTATCTATTTCTCATGAAAAACAAACAGCTATAATTTTAATTAATAAAATACAATCGAGTTACAAACAATATAGTATTGATAGGTGGATTAAAGAAGAATCAATACCAAAAGTATTAGATATTACTGTTCATGAAGAATCTGATGAAGACATTTATAGTTATCTAGAAAAAAATAAATTATATGGAGCATCATTGAGCGAAGAAGAAAGAAAAACCATGTTAATTAAAGAATCATTAACTGGTTATTCGATTAATAAAAAACAGCTTGAAGATATTTCTAAATTTATAAGAAGTACTTCATGTACTGTCACAACTGGAAATATTGAATTTTATGATAAAAATATCATGAATATTTTTAATACAATCAGAGAAACAAAAGAAACAACATTAAAATCATTAGGAACTATTGTTAAAAACTTTTGTGATAAGCTAAATTGTGATAAATTAAATATTTCATTAACAACTGATCTTGATTATAGAACATATTACATCGGAAAAATTGATGAGATTAAAGAAATAAATAATAAAAGACTAACTAGATTTGTAATATTTAAAAAGGATAATGTTGTTCTTTCTAAACATGACATTGTAATTTCAAAAAATGCTACAACTACATATTATGATATGAATGTTCATAAGTATAATAATTGTATTACTGGCAATGTTAATGATTTTGATTTAAATACACTTGAAAAAATTCCATATAACTTTTTAGATAAAGGTAGATATTTTGTAGTGATACAAAAGGGAAATCAATGGAATATAATAGTAAGTGAAGATCCAAGAATTGATTCCAACAATTCAGAAACATTTATTAATGATATAAGTGAATATGTTACAACTGCTTGTAGAGAAAGATTATCGTTACTTGGAACTCATATTAAAGATGGTAGTAAAAATTATCATTTAGTGGATTATCTTAAACATGAAACAGATAAAGAAAAATTACAGGCTGGTTTAAAAGCAATTAAAAAAATGGTAGATGAATATTATTATATAGATAAGAAAAAACAATCTATCGGCCAGGATGTGATGATTAGTGATAATATAAAATTCAACCATAAAGTTGGAAAAATATCATATAATGACTTTAGTATTTCTATAGATGATGAAATAATTAAACAAGATACATTTAGAAATTTTGAAGATTATCTTCTAAAATTTTATAGAAATGAAATGACAGAAGAGGAAATTATTAATAATGTACTTGATTGTCTTTTCAAATCTGTTAAGTATAGAATATCAATGTATAGACAAAATCTGGATATGAATATTGTTATAAATGACAAAGTTGTAGTTAAACTAGAACAAAAACTTTCTACTAATAAAAATAAATTAACATATTTAAATGGTTCTAGATTTAACATGAACGAGATGATAGTCATTCTTAAAGAAATGACATGTTATAGAGAACAATCTGATGCAGATAATTTTATTAAAATGTTAGGTAAAATTGGTTTATCTACATATATTGGAGTAACCACTGGCTATGAAATAAAAAATGGCGATTCATCTAGAATTTATAAATTTAGAAAAGAAAAAGGTAGATCGAAATATACTTTAATATTAGATACAATTGATTTACCAATAACTGGCAAGAAAACGATATCTATGCTATACAGTGATTTTATTAAAGAAAATCCACTTTCATATTTGAAATTAAATGAATGCATTTTTGAATCAACAAGTAATTCTTTAGATTACCTTAAATATAAATTTCTAATAGATGCATCTTATACTGCATTTAAAAATAAATCAAAAGAATTTTTAGAGAAAAAGATGAAAGATATTGGTGCAACACATGTGGAATATCTTAATAAAAAATCACATAAAATTCTAGATGCAATACTTGTAAAAGGTACATCAGGAAATGAATATGTAATAGCATATAACAGTAAAGATTCTTTTGTATTTATGAATCCTGATATTAATGATGGAACTTATTCTGATGGAAAATATATATGTATGGTTGATCAATCAAATATTAAATCTAATATTGGTTATGATACTGTAATATCAAAAATGTTAGCTGTAAAAAATGATTCAGTAATATCAGAACAAATATACAACTTAAAAGATCAATTAGATATACAAGGAGATGATGAAGATGATAAAGATAGAGAGAACGACAACTAAGGGTTATGAATCAAAAGAATATACTACTGAGGAAGCCCTTATAGAAATTAATAATGAATTGGAAAGTAAACGAACTGTATGGTTTGATGGAAAATTATTCCAGGATAAGTTTGTTACAATTGACGATTTAAACAAAGTTAAAAAAGAAGTAACTATCACTAACAGACTTAATGGTGGTTAATAATGAAACTAGAAAAACTGGATAATATAGATATACAGTCACCCAGGTCTCATTTTGTTAATGAAATACAAAATCAAGCATCATATATTTGTAATCATAATGATCTTGCATTTAATCAATCATTCATGAAAGAGTTAGCACAATTATGTACTGATGAAAAAATAGACAGTTCTTATTATTTATTAACGGATAAAAGAATTCAATATAATATTTTAATCAAAAAACCATCTTCAATAAAAACATGTGGAGTTGTATGTCCTAAATTCGTAAATCAATACTATTTAAGACACTTATATAGCTCTATTATTCATAATGTTGTATTATCTGATGATAAAAAGATTGCAACAGTTGTAAGATCTAGTACATATATATTATATTATTACTGGTTTTTTAAAGAGAAAACTATAAAGGAAATATCTGTAAATGTATGTGCTGATCTAGAAGCTATTATAAAATTAATGATTGATAGACAATATACAACATACATGAATAAAGATATTTCTTATTTTGTAGATATATTAAGCTTACGATTAAGAAATGAGTTATTACTTAACAGTACAAATGATCGTATTGGGGTAAATTTAAGAAGATGATTCTAACTATTGAAGATAAATATCTATATAATGAAAATAACAATATAAGTTGGGAATTATTCAGTTTAATGACTGGAAGAGATGAAAAATTTCTTTCAGTCAGAACTGGTAAAAAAATAAAAATTATTAAGAACAATATACATATCTCAATATATGATATAGAACTTATAAAAGATCAGATATACAGATATAAACAAGATTTTTATAAATGTAAAATAGTAGATATTAATGGTTATATTATGGAAAAATTGGATTCAACAATGACCATGTTATTTACTAATGATATAAATCAGTGGGATGCAGTTAATGAAAGTACCTTTATTAGCAACGGTTATAAGAAACAAAGACGAAGAAGAAAACTTACTAGTATACAAAAACAAAGAACAAATAAAATTAAACCTTCCATTTAAACCATTCTGCCTAGTTGAATCAAGTGAATTTACTGATATCTCTGGAAATACTGAAGAGTGGACTAAAGTTCCACAGCATATTAAAACATATTACTATCGATTAAATTTTAGTACAACCAAAGAACTTTATGATTTTGAAAAAAAGAATAAAGACAGAAAGAGATATATATTTAGTAATAACTATGTTGATCAAATACTAATATCATATCCTGAATATTTTTATACCCATGCTAATACTGCTCCTATCAAAATAATGTTTTTTGATATCGAGGTTGCTACTAAGGGAGATGGATTTTTTCCAAAACCCTCTATAAATGAAATCTTATGTATAGGGTATAGTATATGGGAATATTATGATGATGGTAGTAAGAAAAAGATAAAACAAAATATTATAAAAGGTTATAATGAAACTTCAAAAGATATACCCATATTACATGCATTCAGACAATGTATAATTGATGAAGATCCAGATATAATTGCGGGATATAATAGTGAGTCATTCGATTTACCTTATCTAATAGAACGTTATGAACTAAATAGTATAGATATGAGTGGTATTGGAAGGAATAATAGAAAACCATATATATATGATAAAAAGATAATAATACCTGGTAGAATTCATTTCGATATATATGCATCTAATGCAGGAGTAACTAAGGATCAAACTTTGTGTTATGATCAAAATACAGAAATACTTACAGAAAATGGATGGAAATATTTTGATAAATTACTTCCAACAGAAAAGGTAGCTACTTTAAATCGAACAAAAAATGAATTAGAATATCAATTACCAACTAAAGTTCATTCATATGACTACAGTGGGAAAATGTATAGAGTAAAAGCAAAATCAGTAGATCTTTTAGTAACAGAAAATCATGATATGTATGTAGAATATAAGGAAGATAAAGATAAACCAAAGTGGGTATTCAAAAAACCAAATGAAATATTAAACAAAAAGTATAAAGTTAAAAGAAATGTAGAAAATTGGAACGGAAATAATAGAAAAACCTTTTCTATACCAAAAATTATAAGAAAAAAAATGGAGTATAATTATAAAAATAAAAATACTTTTAAGATAGAAGATTGGTTAGAATTTTTTGGATATTACATATCAGAAGGATCGTATTATATTCATGAAAAAAAAGGTTTGTATAATATAAACATATCACAATGTTTGAAACATTTCAATAATGTTAACAAAATAAGAGAATGTATAAAAAGATTGGGTTTTTCAACTAACTACTCAAATAATAATAGTTCTGGAAACATAAATTTTAAAGGAAAACAGTTATGTCAATATCTTAAACAGTTTGGATATGCTAATGAAAAATATATACCTAGAAAATTTTTAAATTTAAATAAAAGATTATTAAAAATTCTTTTTGATGCTTTAATGCTAGGTGATGGAACAAAAGCAAAAAAGAAAGATAATGGTTATATTACAACCGCAGCATATACTACCACTTCTAAAAAATTGTCTGATAATATACAAGAAATTGGTATAAAATTAGGATACGCCGTTTCTGAAAGTAAAGAAGTACACTATTATGGGGATAGAAAATCAACAACATATAGAATAAGATTAATAGAAAGACAAGTTAATCCAACTATTAATTCTAAAAAGATACAAGATGAAATAATAAACTACAGAGGAAAAGTATATTGTTGCACTGTTCCAAATAAT
>Ga0123334_1001516_pt1 | contig 28849 bp, 26 predicted proteins | sample BiotimSIPDNA_FD_89706 | JGI IMG/M metagenome (GOLD analysis project Ga0123334, IMG submission 89706) | Anaerobic biogas reactor microbial communites from Washington, USA - Biogas_R1 time_0 SIP DNA | ecosystem: Engineered > Bioreactor > Anaerobic > Unclassified | place: Washington, USA...
CAGAAAATATACTGGCGGATTTAAAGATATAAAGGTATTATTCACTAATTGAAGTACTTAATGCAATTAATTGTGACAAAATATAGCTATAAATATTGTGAGATCTCATAAATTTTTGGAAATGAGCAAAGAACCTGTTGAATTAAGCCGCAAAATAATATAGAATTAGTAATGATGTAATTATGTGTTGCTATGCTTACTAAATTCGGAGGGATTACCGTGATAAACAAATATAGTAACGTTCCATTATATTCTCAATTAAAACATATTATTATCAGAAAGATTGAATCCGGTGATTATCCGGAAGCATCGAAAATCCCTTCAGAACAGGAACTATGTGAACTATATGATATTAGCAGGCCGACAGTTCGTCAGGCCATCAGTGAGCTTACGAATAATGGTATTTTATATAAGGAAAAGGGTAAAGGCACCTTCGTTGCAAAATCTAAATCTAAGGTTAACATAAAGGATTACTCAGGCTTTACGGATTCTATTCTCGACAGTTCAAATCCTGGCCAGCTCAACATACAGTCAATACGTGTTATCAAGCATGATGAGGTTAGTGAGCTTGAAAGCATTTTTGACAACCAGTCATATTCAAAGAGTATAGATTTAGCTGAAATTAAGTATCTATCAGGTGATAATGACAGTATTTTGTCTTATAACGTCTCCTATATACCAATGTCGCTTTTCCCGGAGATTATTGAGGATGTCAAGGGAAGAAAACCTTCCTATGATATATTTAAAGGGAAATATCCACTTTTACCGGTTAAAACGAAAAGTTCGCTGGAGATTATTTATACTGATCAATCTGATGCGCAGTATCTGCAGGTACAGACCGGACATCCATTATTAAAGGTAGAGAACCTTCTGTATTCAAAAAATGGACTGCTCGTTGAGCTGGTTATCGCAAAATATCGTGCCGATAAGTGTTTACTAGTATTTGAAAACAATAAATAAAGAGGTTTACAGCATTTAAAGAATATACTGTAAAACCTCCTCCCGATTACGCGAAATTTATATTTCGTGTAATCGCATATATTTTTTTCAGGTATGCTCCCTCTCAAAGCAAATCATTCGATTGGAATATTCACAGTGTCACTGCTGTATTTTGTGTATCTAATGTATTTGCTTGACAGACTTAAATTTAAGTCTGTAATATCACCGTCAGGATTAGTAAAGCTATAAACTCTTTGTGCAGCTTGTTCATTTTCATCCGGAGTTCCAACACCAAGGTTATTTAGTTCCTCGCCATTAATTTGCTCCAGCTGCCTTTCCCCATCGAATAAACCTACTATCGGAATTCCACGGCTTAAAAGCACAAGATTAATAATATTTCCATCCTGGTAGACCTCTTTTACTGCTAAATCATCTGATATCTTCAAATCCTTGGTGTCTTCACTTATCTTCACAGTTTCATCGACCATCTTCATATAGTTCATGCGTATATTCTTTATCGTCAGGTTACTAAAATCTTTGGGTAATGCGTCACTGCGACTTGTAAACCTTATATCACTACCAGAAACGCTCTGGTTGCCGGAAAACTCGCACAGCTGCTCTTCATCTGACATAATATCGAAGCGTATTGTAGGTACTTCAAAGCTTGCTTCGGCAGTTTTTGCATCAAAGGCATTCAGCGCATCATCAGTCAAAGGTATAACTCTTCCACTGATGACAGTACTCATAGTTGACGCGGATATAAGGTCAAAAACAATCCTGTAGTCACCAAGCGCTGCCTCAGAATTCAAATCAAGCTTAGCTGTTCTCTCCGCTGCCTTGTTTCTATCCAGGGTAAATTTAATTGATTGAGTCTCATTCTCATTATTAACTCTTAAGGAAACCTCAAGACTCATCCATTTCTCATAAAATTCAGGTGCCTTCAATGTGTCTACGAAGGTCATATTATGCTCATCTACATTCATGCCATGTCCACTGGTAGAGTAATACCCTCCCGGCCTAATGCCATACAAATGAAGCTTTGGAAGGCTATTCTCTAACAAATCCTCCAGCACTTCTTCCCCATTACTTTGTATCTTGTAAAAAGCAACTAAATTATTTTCATCAAACATGATACCATCAATAGTAACTGTTACACCATTACTAAAAGTACATGATTTGCTTATTTCCTGGCCTTTGCCTTCTTCATTAAGCTGCTTCAAGCCACCTAAAGTCAGCTGATCGTAATCCATGAATTTTATACCATAATATGCCAGCGAATCGAAGCTGTAGGAGAATAAAAGTACTGCAAGTAGTGCCGCGGCAACAGACTTTAGCGATATTCCGCGTTTTCGTCCCTTCAAAGCCTGCCTCAGCTTTCCCTCCATCTGTTCGGGGGCTTCTATATGCTTATATTCTTCACTTCTATTCATTAGAGCCTCTTCTACCCTATTACTCATAACTGTTTACCTCCCATCATTTCTTTTAGCTGCGCCAGAGCGTTAAATACCCTTGACTTGACAGTTCCAACAGGCACACACGTTGTTCGGGCAATTGTCTCATAATCCATGTCCATAAAGTACCTTAGCTTGATGACCTCCTGGTGACGTGAGCTCAATCTGTTCAAACAGGACATAATATCCTGCTTGACTTCGCTAAGGGAGTAGCTTTCATTGTAAGCTTGCTCTTGCCTATCTTCCAGACTTATGACAGGCGCTCTTTTCCTAAGCATGGCCCGACATTGATTAACCAGAATGGTTTTGCTCCAGCTGTAAAAGGCGTTGGGGTCCTTGAGCTTGCGAATGCTCTTGAATAGTATTACGATCATATCCTGAAGTGCATCCATAGAATCTTCCTTGTTGCCGGTATATGTATATGCGAGTCGGTAATACTCATTTTTCTGTCCATTATAAGCCTTATAAGTGCTTCCTTATCTCCTCTTTTCGCCTGCCTTACCTCAGATGCTAAATCCATTTCTCACCCTCCTTCTATAAAGTTAGAGCATTTTATGAACCAAAAAGTTCATTTATTTCTCAAATACATGCTATGTCATTATGTTATGTTATAATATATTAAGGTAATTGTAGATATAATGTAGAAAAATATCCATACTATTGTGAGGTAGCTATGAAGAATATCAACGATTTTGATATGCCGCCTGTTTTGAGAGATTTCCTAAGCTATATGCAAACCATAAAGGGTAAATCGCCGAATACGGTTAAAGTGTATTTCTATGATCTTAGAGTATTTTTTCGTTTCATGAAGCTTCATAGAGGCCTGATCGATAAAAAGGTTGAATTTAATGATATTCAGATCAGGGACATTGATGCTTCCTTTCTTCAAACGATTACACTGAGCGATTTGTATGCTTTCATGGCCTATGTGAGTAATGACAGGGATAATTCATCCTACGCACGCGCCAGAAAAGTAGCCAGCCTGAAAGCCTTCTTCAAGTATCTCACATACAAGGCTAAGCTCCTGGATTCAAGCCCTGCAGCTGAGCTTGAGTCCCCCAAAATACTCAAGCGACTTCCCAGATACCTAAATGTCGAGGAAAGTAAGCAGTTGCTTAACTCAGTTGACGGGCAGTTTTCATCTCGTGATTACGCTATAATAACTTTGTTTTTGAACTGTGGCCTAAGACTATCCGAATTGGTTGGAATAAACCTAAATAATATTAAAGAAACGTCACTGACGGTCATCGGTAAGGGCGATAAGGAACGTAGTGTGCCTCTCAATAACGCATGCATAAAAGCTTTGCAGGATTATATGAAGGAACGCCCCAGAGATGGGGTTAAGGATAGAAATGCACTGTTCCTAAGTGCCCGCAAGCAGCGAATCAGCAAGGAGTCAGTACAGAAAATCGTCAAGAAATATATTAAGGCTGCTGGCTTGGATACCGAGCGCTATTCTACTCACAAGCTGCGACATACTGCTGCAACATTGATGTACAAGTATGGAAATGTTGACATCAGAGCCCTGCAGGAGCTACTCGGTCATGAAAGCATTTCCACCACGCAGATTTACACTCATTTGGACAGTAAGCAGCTTAAGAATGCTGTTGACAGTAATCCTCTGGCTAATTATGATAAGGATGAGAATGAGAATGAGGATGATGATTAATAAAGGTTTTTTCGATAATTATTTACATATGAAATAAAGTTCACTATAATAAAACGGTTGTTGAAAAATGCTATACTCGGAACAATTAATCACCACTGTCGGTCGAAGCTATTGTAAGAAATGAGTTCACAATATTTGAACTGCCACAGTTAATAACATAAAAAGTAACGAGGTTGACGATAAATGGATTTGCGCAAGTTTTATTTCAATTTAACAATAATAGTGTCTCTGGTACTTTTTTTACTTGGAGCAGGGGTTCTGTATTATGTAAATGCAAATTATGCTGATAACGAAGCAGTGTCAGTATCTTCAGATAAGTCATTGGACAGCATTTTCCATCCGCTGGTACAGAGCAAAGAGCCCTTTAACGTTTTGCTACTCGGCGGAGATAAGGTCAGCAAAAACTCTGACACAATGATGTTGGCGAATTTTGATCCGGAAGCTATGAAAATTAATATAATGTCTATCCCCCGTGATACCATGGTCAAAATAAAGAAGGTTGAGCGGAAAATAAATTACGCTTACCCGAGCGGAGGCGTTGATCTGGCTGCCAAAACAGTGTCAGAATTGCTTGACGTCAATATAAAGTATTATGTGTTTATTGATACAGCAGCCTTCAGAGAGGTTATTGATTTGCTCGGAGGGGTCGATTACTATATCCCCGTTGATTTGGACTATGATGACCCGACTCAAAACCTACATATTCATCTTAAAAAGGGGCAGCAAACACTAAACGGGGCTCAGTCAGAGCAATTCGTGCGTTTTCGCAAGCCTAACAGATGGAATAAGGAAATCAGGAAGTATTATGATGGAAGCGATATTAAAAGGACGGAAGCACAAAGAAACTTTCTTAAGGAGTTAATGCGGCAAAAGCTCAATATCCAGTATCTACCCAAGCTCACCGGCGTCATAAATACTATTTTTGATAGCGTCGAGACAAACTTTACCCTAAACGAAGTTATTAGGATGACCGGTTTCATTAGCAAGTTTAATATTAACAATGTGGAGTTTCTGCAGCTGCCCGGGACGAACTATGATGCGGCACCCTGGTATTATTTATGTGATGTTAATGAGTCGAGGGCTCTTGTGGATGAAAAGTTTCCGGGCAGGGATTCCTTCGTGACAGTTGATGTGGATGTAAGAGAATCCTATAAAAAAATGAAGAAGCCCACTGCTCCCAAGCCGGCACAGTCTGCCGATAATAGCCAGACAGATTCTGATGTGCAGGACAATCCTTCAAATGCCGATACATCCATAACCGGTTCAGATCAGGATCCATGATCTGTGCTCTTGACTGAAAATCTGGCAGCACCTTATGCACTAGACCTTATGTATTAAAATGGGGATACAGATTGCCAACAGCCTGCTTAAAACCAGGCTACTGCGACATCCGCATCCCCATGCATGTCAAATGCAAATCATTTTAGGCTGCAAAATACCTTGTATGCATTATAAGTAGTAAAAATGTCTACCTTGCTGGTGATTTCAAAGGGAGAGTGCATAGATAACACAGAAATACCGCAATCCAGCACGTCAATGCCAAGGTTTGCTGTGTATTGCGCGATTGTCCCTCCCCCTCCTTCATCCACCTTTCCGAGCTCGCCTGTTTGCCAGATTATTTTGTTGTCATTAAAGAGCTTGCGGACCTCCCCAACAAATTCAGCGCTGGCATCACTTGAATCGTATTTTCCCCTATGACCGGTAAACTTTTGCAGTACGATTCCGCGGCCCAGATATGTAGCATTCCTTTTTTCATACACGCTTTCATAATTGGGGTCCACTGCTGCATTTACATCAGCCGATAGCATTTTTGATTTCGAAAGGCAGGAGCGTAGCTTCAAATCAGAGTAATTATCAGTGCTTAGAGCAATCAGATTGGACAGGAAATATTCTAAAAGATTTGACTGTGCCCCTGTATTTCCCATGCTCCCTATCTCTTCCTTATCAGTTAGAAGACATATGGCAGTACGTTCCTGAACCTCAATATCCAAAACAGCCCTAAGAGCGGGATATGCGCATACCCTGTCATCCTGTCCGTACCCTCCAACCATGCTCTTATCAAGTCCAACATCTCTGGCCTTTTGAGCCGGTACAATCTCGAGCTCGGCAGATTGAAAATCCTCTTCCACTATGCCATATCTTTTATTAAGTATGTTCATAATGTTCAACTTAATCTTTTCCTTAACCTTTTCATCCTTGTATGGTATTGACCCCAGTAAAAGATTCAGCCCTTCTCCGGTGACGGCTTCGCCCATCTTCTTTTGCATTTGTTCCTTAGCCAGGTGAGGCAAAAGATCTGTTATGTTAAAAACTGGGTCGTCCTCTTCCTCACCGATAACAAATTCAACCGGCGTTCCGTCGCCCTTTATTACAACTCCATGAATTGCAAGAGGTATAGTTAGCCACTGATATTTCTTAATACCGCCGTAGTAATGGGTTTTAAAAAATGCCAGTCCGGTATCCTCATAAAGCGGATTTTGCTTAAGGTCGATACGAGGAGAGTCGACATGCGAACCGAGTATGTTGACGCCTTCTTCAAGCGGCCTTTTGCCGATAAGAGCAAATACGGCTGATTTATTGTGATTAATATAGTAAACCTTTGTTCCAGAAGCCAGCTTCTCATTCTTTTTTACTAGATCCTCCAGCGGTAAAAAGCCTGCGGAATCGGCTAATTTTTTTGCATTAGTAACAAATTCTCTCTCAGTCTTTGAACTATTTAGGAATACCTTATACTCCTCACTAAAATCATAGCTTTTCTCGATTTCAGCATCAGAAGCTGTTTCCCATATCGTTTGCGGCTTGAAAAAAAGCTTATCCTGCAGCTGCTGACCTTCTGTTTTTATCTCATCCATTTTCTTTTTCCTCCTATGCATAGTATTGTCCTATTGCATTCCTGTTATTAGTCGTCCAATCTCTAGTTTATTATATACCTTTATTTTCTTTTTGTGAACTAATCGAAGGCTATAAAGGTGCTTGCTTGTCTTTATATAAAAAACAGGCAGCTAATGTTGATTTTGATAATTATCAGTGCTAATCTATTATAGATTGAATTAAGGAGGGGCACCATGTTTGATTGTCATATGCATACGAAATTTTCAACAGATAGTATAATGGATGCGTCAGCAGCCTGCGAAAGGTCTATTGCTCTTGGACTTGAAGGAATCGCGTTTACAGACCATTTGGATATTGATTTCCCCGGAGGGGGATTCATGGTTAACTTCGACGACTATTTTTCTGAAATAGCTACCATAAGGGCTAACTACGGAAAAGAAATAAAGATATTAGATGCTATTGAGGTAGGTATACAGCCTCATGTGCTCGACGGTTCTATGAAGACAGTTGCCGGCTATCCCTTTGATTATGTATTAGCCTCTGTTCATGTTCTGGATGGTCTTGATCCCAGTGAAGGTGAATTCTACAAGGACAAGCCAAGGCATGAGGCATATGAACTATATCTTAAAGAGATCTATCGAATGATTAAGACCTTCGAATCCTTTGATATGGTTGGACACTTCGACTACATCATAAGATATGCACCTTATGAGGATAGAATGTTAAGATACAACGATCACAGGGATATTCTCGACGCCATCATGATTGAGCTGGTTAAACAAGGCCGAGGCTTTGAGCTTAATACCGGAACCTATAGAAAAAACGAGCCTGGTGTGGACTATGATTTTGAGCTTCTCAAGCGATATCGTCAGCTTGGCGGAGAGCTAATCTGCCTTGGTTCTGACGCTCACAGGCAAGAGCATATCGGCCTGAGATTTGAATATTTCTCACAGATGGTCCGCGATGCCGGATTTAAATATTCGGTACATTTTGAAAAAAGAAAGCCTGTTTTTAGCCCTCTGTAATGATTAGGCTTGTTGTCATGTCATATGTAGCAGATGACGTCACAGACAGGCAAATCCGGTTAACACACTGGGGGTGACGTTAATACGTAATGACATCATTTAGTCAATCGATTACCCCTCCTCCGACAACCTCATCTTCCTTGTAGAAAACTACTGACTGGCCCGGCGTTATAGCTCGTTGTGGCTCATTGAATAGCACGTGTACCCTATTATTATTCAAGGGGCTTATCAGCGCATCGGCTTCTTTTGAGGAATATCGGATTTTTGCCTTAACCTTCATTTCACATGTAAGCCCAGGTATAGATATGAAATTCATATTAGATGCAGTCAACTCTGAAGAGAAAACATCTTTCTTTTCGCCAAGCACTACGGTGTTATCCTCAGGTTTGATTGCCACAACAAACATGGGCTTGCCGAAGGTATTACCAAGGCCCTTCCTCTGCCCTACCGTATAATGAATAATCCCCTTGTGCTTCCCAAGCTTATTACCTTCAAGGTCGACGAAAAACCCGGGTCTAATCTCGGTACTAGTGTTTTCGCATATGTATCTTCCATAGTCATTTTCTTCCACAAAGCAAATCTCCTGACTATCAGGCTTGGAAGCTACACAGAGGTCTAATTCTTCAGCAATTTCTCTTACACTTTCCTTGGTGAAATCACCGATAGGAAAAAGTGCTCTTGAAAGCTGCTGCTGAGTCAATGTGTAAAGGACGTAGGTCTGATCCTTCGCGTCAGTGGCTGACTTTTTGAGAAGGAATCTTCCCCTTTGCTCATCAAAGTCGATTTTCGCGTAATGGCCTGTGGCAATGTAGTCGATTCCCATTGAGAGTGCCTTCCGAAGCATTGCATCAAATTTGACAAATCTATTGCAGGCAATACAGGGATTAGGGGTTCTGCCCTTCAAATACTCTTGGCTAAAGTAATCTATGACCTTTTCCTGAAAAATATCCTTAAAATTGAGAACATAATAGCTGATACCAAGCTTTTGAGCTACGCGCCTGGCATCGTCAACTGCAGAAAGTGAGCAACAGCCTCCCTCTTTTTCCTTTCTTTCCTCTTGCATATCAGGCCAAAGCTGCATCGTCACTCCGATAACCTCATAACCCTTTTCCAGTAAAACAGCGGCGGCAACTGAACTGTCAACACCGCCGCTCATGCCAAGCATTACGCTACCTTTGGACATAATATATACCTATTCCTCTACATCAATTGCATGATGTACATCCTCGCACCTTTTACAGCAAACATTACAGGAGCTGTCCTCATCGATTAAGCCATTTTTCATCCTGTAGTCCTCAATTGCTGACTTAATTGCCTCTTCGGCTAAATTGGAGCAATGCATCTTTACCGGCGGCAGACCGTCCAGGGCTTCTGCTACTGCTTGATTGGTTATTTCCAATGCCTCCTGCACTGTTTTCCCTTTTACAAGCTCTGTTGCCATGCTGCTGGTGGCTACTGCAGCACCGCATCCAAAGGTTTTAAACTTTGCGTCCACTATTATGTTGTCCTCTATTTTTAAGTACATTTTCATAATGTCGCCGCACTTTGGATTGCCTACCTGACCTACACCGTCGGCATCAACTATTTCCCCTACGTTTCTCGGATTTGAAAAATGGTCTAAAACTTTTTCACTGTACATAAATCAACCCTTCTTTCTATCAATAAGTGTACTGCAACTCAAAATTTAACCGTATTTATACCGTTACCTGTGTTTCTTGCTGCTTGCAATGGGCTTCATAAAGGGGTGACATTTCTCTCAGTCTTTGAACGATACCTGGAAGCACCTCCATCAGGTAGTCCACATCTGCATCTGTGTTTTCCTCTCCAAAGGATATCCTCAGAGAACCATGGGCAGTTTCGTGTGGAAGGCCTATGGCCAGAAGAACATGGGAAGGATCAAGAGAACCCGAGGTGCAGGCTGAACCGCTGGACGCTGCAATACCCTTCATATCAAGCAAGAGCAAAAGGGATTCACCTTCAATAAAATCGAACGAAAAGTTAACATTCCCGGGAAGTCGATCCTTTCTATGTCCATTCAGCTTAACGAAGGGAATCTTCTCCTCTATTTCTCTGATGGTTCTGTCCCTAAGTGCAGTAAGCTTTTGATTGTAGTTATCCATATTGGCTATTGCTATTTCGAGTGCCTTGGCCATTCCTACGATTGCAGGTACATTCTCAGTACCGGCCCTCCTGCCTCTTTCTTGTGCGCCTCCATGTATGAAATATGATTGCTTAACGCCCTTCTTAACATAAAGGACACCAATACCCTTAGGACCGTAGAACTTATGCGCAGACATGGAAAGCATATCAATATTCATACCCTCGACATCAATACTTACATTGCCCATGGCCTGCACTGCGTCGGTGTGGAAGATTATCCCCTTTTCCTTTGCAATCTTCCCTATTTCGGCTATTGGTTGAATTGTGCCGATCTCGTTATTGGCAAACATGATAGAAATCAAAATCGTATCGGGTCTGATTGCTGCTTTTACCTGTTCAGGAGTAATCAATCCATCTATATCCACTGGCAGATAGGTGACTTCAAATCCATTCCTTTCAAGATACTGGCAGGTATGAAGCACAGCATGGTGCTCAATGGAAGTGGTAATAATATGCTTACCCTTTTGCTGGTTTGCGAGGGCAGCACCTTTAAGCGCCCAATTGTCGGCCTCGGTCCCCGAGCCTGTAAAGAAAATTTCTCTGGGCTGAGCGCCAATTGCCCCTGCAACGGTTTGTCTGGCTTCCTCAATGGCCTTTTTACTATCTCTGCCAATAGAGTATATGGAAGAAGGATTCCCGTACCTCTGGTTAAAATATGGCATCATGGCCTCTATTACTTCCGGTCTCACCGGCGTGGTAGCTGAATGGTCTAAATAAATATTCCTGTCACTCATAAGCTTGCAACTCCTTTTGTATAAAGTCTTCTTAGTGCATACCAATCAAATCATTATCTACATTGCTATTTGCCTTGTAGTCATCTATAAGCTCCTGCAAAGTGATGTTGTCAATAACATTATTAATACCATCGCGAATTCTTTCCCAAACTCCCCTTGTCACACAAAAACCAGAGTTCTCACACATATGCCCTTCACCATTCTCTGAAACGCAATCTGCGGGAGCCAACGAGCCCTCAAGAGTTCTCAATATATCTCCAACTGTTATGTTTTCAGGCTTATCACCAAGTAAGTAGCCACCTTGGGAACCGCGCAGGCTTTTGACCAGCTTTGCCCTCTTCAAGGCTGCAAATAGCTGTTCTAAGTAACTTTCTGAGAGCCCCTGCCTTTCCGCAATGCTTTTTAAAACGACCTGTCCTTCATCGTTGTGAACGGCCAAATCAAGCATTGCTTTCAATCCATATCTTCCTTTTGTAGAAAGCTTCATGTCCTCGCCTCCACATTACCTTCTCAGTTATATTATTACCAACTATTTTTACCCTAAAACAATCCCCAGTAAATTACTTGGTATTGGGTTATAGATTATCACTATGATTTGCAGTTGTCAACAATAATATTTTGGAAAACCCCATAATCGAAATTATGGGGCATAAGAGGAGCTATGCTATGGTAGTTCTTGTTTAGTCAATTATCTTCATGCCGTCATAGGCAACCTGTATCTCACAGGGTATATCTGTTTCTTTGAAAAGTTCAACCATATCAGCGTGTGTAGCTGTATGGCAATGATTTATGTGTGATAAATATATCTTTGTATCTTTTCCGATAGTTCCCTGCTTATAAAGGCGCTTAAACACCGACTGACAGCTATATATGTCAAGGTGTCCTTCCGGCTTTTCAGGCCTATTGAGAATATTCCCATAAGTACACTCACTTATAAGATAACCCAACTTGTATGCTTTAAGGTTTTGAAAGGTTTCCTCAAGATAGTATCCGGTATCAAGAGCATAAAAAAGTACTTTCCCGTTTCCAAGCCTGATTAGGTAGTTGGCACAGTTTTCACCCATGTTTCCAGTATGATTCCCCTTCAAAGGGATAACCGGCAGTGTTCCTATTGTATATCCCTTTCCGAACTCAAGTCTGTGGAAAGCAATCACTTTATTATGCTCCAAAGTATTTATAGAATTCTTCAGTATGGCTGAGTTTTTTCGATAAAAATCAACGATATCATAGGCAGAGCTTGTCATATATATATTCAGCGGCTTCTGTATACGATGTGTAGCCATGCCGCGCACTCCCATCATCATATGAGCCAAATGATCCTCATGTGTGTGAGTTATGAGCACATGCTCCAGATTAATAAAATCGCCGTATTCCATGGCCTGGGTAAAGAAATCCGCCCCCATATCAATTGCGACATATTCATTAACCCGAAACATCGAACGTTTTCGGACATCCCTACCGCCCTCTTTTCTGGCATTACTGCAAAGAAAACATCTACAGAAGGGATTTGGAATTCCTTCTGCGGCACCTGTACCATAAAAGACCAATTCATTCCTCATCTTAATCTCCTACTTATCCCTTAATCGATCCTATCATTACACCTTTAATAAAAAACTTTTGCACAAATGGATATAAGCAAATCATTGGCGCGCTCGCAACAACTATAAGGGAGTACTTAAGCAAATCCGCTAGCCCTTGTCTTGCAGCCATTGTTTCTGGATCCAATACTAAGGATGGATCTATTGATGTCGATATAAGTATGTCCCGTAGTACTATTTGAAGCGGGAATAAGCTTTTGTTATTCAAGTACAAAAAGGCATTAAAGAACGCATTCCAGTGTGACAAGGCGTAAAACAACGATATTACAGCAATTACTGCCTTCGAAAGAGGAAGAACAACACTGGTAAAATACTTGAAATCACTACCACCATCAAGCGAGGTAGCTTCATATAGCTCAATTGGTATATTCGACTGAAAAAAGGTTCTGGTTACTATCATATTGTAAACACTTATTGCACCAGGCAGCAGCAAAGCCCAGCGGGTATTTATCATACCAAGATCCCTTATAAGTATGTAATTCGGTATTATACCGCCATTAAAAATCATTGTAAACGAAAATATAAACATCAATATATTCTTGCCGGGCAAATCCTTTCTTGATAATGGATAGGCTGCAATCAACGTAAGCCCAACATTAATAACGGTACCAGCAATCGTATAAAACAAGGAATTAGCATAACCGCTTACTATCATATTATTCTTAAAAACTGCCTCATAGCCCTCAAGACTAAATTCTACAGGGAAAAGTATGACTTTCCCGCTGGATACCGCATTCGGTGATGAAAAGGATGCGGAAACGATATATATCAACGGATAAAGTACCAAAAGTGTTATTACTGCCAAAATAGCATTAGTAACAAAATAAAATACTTCATCATTCCTCGAGCCCAATCTTTTTTTGCTTAAAAACATATTATCACCTACCATAAACTAGAGTCACTTATTTTTTTCGATATCTGGTTAACAATTATTATTAATAGAAAATTAATAACTGAGTTGAATAGGCCAATGGCTGTTGCATAAGAGAAGTCGCTAAAACCAGTCAAACCAACCTTATATACATATGTTGAAATTATTTCGCTTGTTCTAAGGTTAAGTGGGTTCTGTAGTAAATATACCTTTTCAAATCCAACGCTCATCATTTTACCTGCATTCATAATAAGCAAAATTGTTGCCGTAGGAATAATACTTGGCAAATCTATATAGAAGACTCTCTTAAGTCTGCTTGCACCATCCACGGTTGCAGCTTCATGCAACTCACTGTCCACACCTGCTAATGCTGCTATGTAAATTATGGAGTTCCAGCCTGTGTTTTGCCAGATTCCTGACCAAACATACAAGTGCGGGAATGCAGAGGGATTACCCAAAATTTCTGGCATAGGCTGCTTTGTCAGCAGCGTATAAATAGTAGCAACTAAACCTATACGCGAATCAAACATCTGCAGTGTTATCCCGACTAGTACAACTACAGATATGAAATGAGGTACATAGGTAATCATCTGTACAGCTTTCTTATACCTTTTCGAGCGCACTGCATTAATAAGCAATGCAAAGATTATAGGTATAGGAAATCCGGCGATTAAGTGATAAACCGAAACAACCAGCGTATTTTTTAACACTCTTTCAAATTGGTATGAATTAAAGAATTTGATGAAATTTTGCAATCCGATCCATTGGCTACCCCATATGCCAGCGTTTCCATCAAATTTTTTAAAGGCAATCTGCAGGCCCAACATTGGCACATATGAGAAAACTACTATGTATATAATAGGCAGCAGCAACATTATATAAAGCTGCCGGCGATTCATCATTCTCCTAGCCAAACCTTTTTTCAATCATCATTCCACCTTTCACGCTTTCTCTGAAGGCTAATCTACAACCCGGAGAGCTTGGCAAATAATGCCACACTCTCCCGGGGTGCAGATAACTTTTCTTAGCCTACTAAGTTGTTACTGTATGCGATCGTATGCCTGCTGAGATATTTCCTGATAACGCTTGATGTTCATATTTTCAAGCTCAGCAAGATAAGAATCCCAGTCCTTATCGACATCTAGGTCTCCAGTAATGAAACGGGCAATGCTTTCATTTACGTATTCATTAATGGATGTCTTGCTCTCTCTGATTTCTGCCATTTCCTCGTTCGTGAAGATAAGCTTAGCCACATATTCTTCCGGCCCTCTGTCCTTATAGGCCATCATGTGTTTAGAAATAAGGTATTCATGATAGATAGGATTTCCATCCCAAACCTGTCCACAGGTATAATCGGCTGTTCTGTATGTAGGATTACCTTCACGCCAGTTCACATTCTGCACGCTTCCGAATACGTCATTTAGAATCTTAATTTTCGCAGGATATCCCAGCGTGTCCTGATATAGACTTACATCACCCGGTGCAGGATCATCCCAATTGACTCCCTTTTCACCCCAGCGCTGTGTTATAACTATATCGGGATCATACATCAAATCGGCCCAGCGAATAGCAGCTTCCGGATTCTTGCATGCGTTTGTTATAATGAATTTGTTCTCAGGCATTGATGGGAAATATGTTGCCCAGGATACACCCTCTGGTCCTGTCAGTGGAGGAATCACCTCATACTCTGCCACTCTCTCATCACCTGCTGATAGGATGATCGCGCCCGCGGGAATAACGCCGACAGTCAAATCAGGTTCGGCTCTCACGATCTGCTTGAATTGATCTTCATTAATTGTGAAGCTCTGCGGGCTCAATAAGCCTTCCGTGCAAAGCTTATTCATGAAGCGTAGGGCTTCGCGCCATTGGGGAGTATTATAAGCAAAGGAAAGCTTGCCGTCCTTCACTATGTATCTGTCCGACGTGTCATTATAAATATAAGCATTGAATATGAAATCATATACCTTCTGGCGCCAGCCCTTTAGATTTCCGAGAAGCGGAATTTCATCGGCCTTGTTATTACCATTCGGGTCCTGTGCTTTGAAAGCCTTCAGAGCTTCATAAAGCTCATCTGTTGTTTTTGGAATCTCCATCCCCACTTTATCGAGCCACTTCTTATTAATTGTAGCTCTCCCTGACCAGAGATTACCTATTGTTTCAGTATATTTAGCAATACTGTAAATCTTGCCATCCGGCATAGTAGTGTAAGTTTTCAGCTGCGGGCTGTTCTCATAGGCATTCTTTATGTTATGCCCGTATTTATCAATCAGGTCATTTAATGGTATAATTGCACCCTGCTCACCGAAGCTTAAAATTGTCAGATCAGAAAGTTTGATACCCGTAATGATTTCCGGAAGATCACTTTGAGATGCGACCATTACCTGTAGCTTCTGCTCAGCCTCAATGTTTGAATAGACGTCAAAGACCAGATCCATATTCGTTTTTTCTTCATACAGTTTTGTCAGGAAGTTCGTCTCATAGTCCTCAACATTGGAGTCCTGCACAATGCCAACCTTCATTGTGATCTTTTCTTTACATACAGGATACTCACCCGGAGGATTTATGTTGCTATGGTAGTCCCCTTGCTGAGAAGAGTCAGCATTACTGTCCGAATTCGATTTTTCTTCTGCAGCTGTTTGATTCTTCTGGCTGCCATCTTCGTTTGATGCACCAGTTCCGCATCCACAAAGAGTGAGACAACACACAAGCATCAAAACCAAAAACCTGCTCAAATACTTTTTCATTTTGATATCCCCTTTCAATTTTTGTTTACACTATAGCATTGGGATATTATATATAAAAGTTGAAAACAGGGAGATATCCTCTCACTGGTAAGAATGTCATAATGAAGTTTCAGACTTATCCTTCTTCGGGTAACATACTATCGTTCCTATTCTGGTTTATAGTACGCCATGTGCTAGGGCTTACAGCATATACTCGCTTAAATGCTTTATAGAAAGTATTCTGTGATATAAATCCGCAGGATGTTGCAATGTCAGCTATCGACAAATCAGTATTCATCATCTTTAAAATTGCCTGTTCCAGCCGCACCTTCTCTACATAACTGCTTAAACTCATCCCTGTGCGTTCCTTTACTAGACTATACATATACTTTTCAGAGACATTGAATATTTCGGAAAGCGTTTTTGCATATAAATCAACATCCGCGTAATTGTTGTTAATGTATTCTATAATTGAATTTTTAAGATCTAAATTTCTGCTGCGGTGACGAGCCTGTACTATTTCACAAAATTCCGTCATTTGATCTGTGATAATATCAAAGTTTTCAGTAACAGATATGTCGGCTTTGTAATTAGGCAGACTATTTATAGCAGTATCATGACCAGTTTCTCGGCTTGCGGAGATTAGAATGCCTCGTAGTGTATAGTATAATTGCTTTGCAGACCATACATTCGAAAGAATTCTATTACTGTTCCTTTCAAATATGACTGCCAGTAATTCAACCACCTTCTCCTTGTCACCGGCAATCAGCATCTGAAATAGTCTCGTATTTTCGTTAATGTCAAGCCACATATCGAACTGTCCTGAATTTATTTCGGAATACAATATCCTCGACACAAATGGAGTCCCTATAATACAGTTTAAGGCTTTTTCACTTTCTGTAAATGCTTGTGCAAGCTCAAAATAATCTTTGTGAATATTACTGATTCCACAGAAGGTGACTAATTTGAAATCACTAAATATTTGCTTTTGCACCTCTTCTATTTTTTTACTCACTGCATTAAGGCTATTGCTCTCGGGTATCGTTTCAACCAATACGATAATATTTGAATCCCCTGTAATATGAATAAATTCCGTAACGAAACAATTCTCCCTGAGAAATGCGGCCAGCACTGTTCTGAATACGTCAGTATCATGGGCGTCAATGTTAAGCATGTTTTTAGCATTATTCAGGTTTCCAATCCTTATGTTTAAAAGCGCATAGCTCTCAGGCAGGAAATTAATATACTTATTAATAACATCAAGCTCTGATTCAATATATATGGCACTATGCAAGAGTCTTTCAAAAAGCCCTGCTGTCATCGAGTTCCTGTTGTTTTCCAACTGCTGAAACAACGCCTCCTTGGATTGAAAAAGGCTTTCTATTGCGCTGAGTATCCTGTCATATTCACCACTGTTGCCTGAGCTATTCAATCCCTTTCTATCTATAAGGGATACTATCTTCAAAATTGGCTTACTATTGTAATATGACATCAGCAGCGATAGCACCAGACCCACTAAAAATGTTAGCAGGAAGCAAATTATGACAATGCTTTTCGCCTTGTTTACATCGCTCGCATAGGAAGAAGCCGGTACCCCAAGAACAATACGTATGCCGGTATCAAATGCATCTCTATAAAACACCGTCGTTTCCTCGCCATTTATTTCTTCAACAAAGCTCTTATTGTCCTTATGAACAGTAATAGGATCTCCACTGTAATGATGTCTCAATATAATATCGCCATTCATGTTTTGAATATATAACCAGCCGTTTGCGTAAGCCTCACTGGTAGTCAATAGTCTCAGGATGTCTTCCTTGTCAATCAATATGCTGAATGTACAGTCATATCCACTTGCTTTTTTAGAGTTATAGGCTAAAAAGTATGTTAGCACTTCCTTTGGTGGCTGCCCATGAAAATTTACGACTGTTTCTTGCATGAAGGTCTTATTCTGGCAATCATTTATACTTAAATCCAACCATTTCTCTTGGCTTAAGCCTTCGTATCTAATGTAGTCATTGTACAAGCCATCTCTTTCATCGTAAATTCTGTCCAGAGTAATCGCTATATTATTATTTTTAGTCAGAAGCATTGAATTGTAGACTATTTGATATGGTTCAATCGCAGCTCTTAATTGCTTTTGAGCTTTTGTCATATAGTAATAATCTACGGCACCTAACTCACTTACATTGATAATGCTTCTAATATCAGCATTTGACAAAAGATTGTAAACCGCATGATTAATGCTAACGATTGATGAATTGAGGCTTTCTATTCCATTGTCGAGTCTATGATTTGTTTCGGTAATAGCCTTTTCGCTCACGGAGTTCACCATAATTCTATATATAGGAATGAGAGGGATGACCATAAACATCAGCACTAAAAGATATGATACTAGAAATCTTTTTACAATACTGTTTTTCCCTCTTAGAAACTTCATTTTATCACCTGATTATTCTTATGGAAATATAGCAATATTTTATCATACATATCATAATAGGCAAGCAATAAGCGCCAAAATGCCCATCAGAGATGTATTAAGCCGCTTTACATCGCATGCTTCAGAAGCTACAGAGTGATTTAGAAGCTACTAAAGACACTGGCTCACCGGAAGCGTAGATCCTCCATGGGGCATTAGTAGGACACTGGCATCCTGGCCAAGCTGCGAAAAGGCACTTGACAAAGCTTCCTCCATACTATCGAAAGGCTCCATGTAGAGCTTCTTTGACATCTGGCGAGGCATATTCGAAACAATGAATACTCTCGCCTTTTTTTCTACCAGGGCAATTGCCGCTGCCTTGTGGCCTCCAAGCTCGAAATTCTCTTTGATTTTCATAACAAGATCCTCAGGACAAGATGATTCATTGATCCATCTTTCAAAAACACTCTCGCCGTACCCCTCTGTGCATGCTGCCAGAAGTATGATAATGCCTCCTCCACGGACCGCGTGCTTGGCATTATCAAGAGCTTTCTGCGCCTGATATAGGTTTATATCCTTCGGAAACCCCCCAGGTGTTGTTATGACAATGTCAGCTCTCGCGGGTATATTTATCTTGTATAGGCTATCAAGGAAACGACAACCCTCTTGGTGGGCTAAAACATGATGACCTGCCACCGCTTTGATTATGGTCTTGTTCTCATCCAGCACAACATTAAGAATAAAATCGACAGGGCGGAATTTGACAACCTCTTCGATGTCCTGTCTTACAGGATTGTCGTCTATTGCGCCTGCTCTTGCGGAATCCCTGACCATAGCACTGTGATTGGCCTGAATGGCAGCTCTGGTTGATACTCCGGGCATTATAGCTTTCACACCGCCACTATAACCGGCGAAGTAATGAAACTCTATATTCCCAAGGCATATGACTCTGTCGGCATCGGCGACCTTATCAAATATTTCTACAGGCGTACCGCGGGACGTGGTTCCCAGCATCCTGCAGCGTTTTACATCGCTATCAAGGCATTTGACTTTCTTGTATGTCTCCTCGCCTACTAGATATTTCATCTCATCTTCAGTATGCTTTCTATGACTTCCCAGTGCGAAAACTATGGTTATGTCCTCAAGGCTAACGCCCGCCTTGGATAATTCGTCCAACAGCGGTGGCAATACGATTTTTGATGGCATCGGGCGAGTAATGTCGCTGGTGATAATGACTATACTCTCACCAGGCTTAACAATTTTAGAAAGCCTTTTACTTCCGATTGGGTTCTCCAGTGAACGTCTGACCTCTTCGGCGTTAATCAGCTGCCTTTCTATGCTGTTTTGCTTAAGCTCTACCATGACATTCTTGTCATCTATATCAAATTCCTTGAATGTCTTTCCAAAACCGTACCTGAAATGCATAGAAAGTCTCCTTCTAATTATCGCTATTTGGGTTTAATTCATCGCTGGTAAGTTCTTTACTGCCGTTGTTGTTATCTTTTTTAGAATCAATCTCCTTATCAGTACCGTCATCAGTGTCAGTATTATTAGTGCTTTTACCGTTATTGGTGTCGGTGTCTTCAGGCTGAGCTAGCCTGCCCTGCAGGAAAATATATGCTACAAAAATAACAATATAAACTAGCGAAAAGAACTCCATATAAACCTTAAAAAAAAGTAAATTCAACACAAGGAGCACAAAAGCTAATAATAGTATCCAGGCAATAATTCTTCTTTTCATACTTACTCTCCAATCAACTGTTCCTAAACCTCTCCAACCATTCCTTGATTCTTGACTCGTAGCCATTTGAAGTAGGCTCGTAGTATATTGTACCCGACATTTCATCAGGGAAGAACTCCTGCTTTACTATGTTACCCGGGTAATCGTGGGCGTATTTGTAGCCTACTCCGTATCCCTGGTCAGCCATTCCCTTAATGGGTGCATTACGCAAATGCATAGGTACTTCTCCGGTGCGTTTGGTCTCGACATCGCTCATAGCCTTACTTAATCCCATGTAACAGGAGTTGGACTTAGGACTGGTTGCAACCATAACAGCTGCGTGGGCTAATAACAACCTGGCCTCGGGCATCCCGATCATGTGAATGGCCTGTGCGGCCGCAACAGCAACCTGTAGGGCAGTTGGGTTCGCCATACCTACGTCCTCTGATGCGCAAATAATTATACGCCTTATAAGAAATTCGGCGGTTTCCCCTGCATATAGTGCCCTTGCAAGATAGAACAAGGCCGCGTCCGGATTGCTCCCTCTCATCGACTTAATAAATGCGCTTATGTTATCGTAATGGGCTTCGCCGGACTTATCAAAGGTAATAGCCTTCCTTTGGACACAATCCTCAATTGTTTTTATGGTAATGTGAATGCTGCCGTCACTCTCAAGCTCAGAAGTCTCAACAGCTAACTCGATTGCATTGAGCGCGATGCGGGCATCGCCATTAGAAACCTCAGCAAGATATTTTATGGCATCATCATCAGTTACCTGCATGTATTCACCCAATCCCCTTTCCTTGTCAGCCAGGGCTTGTCGGATGATAGCTTCTATATCTGTTGAATTTAAGGGCTTGAGCATAAACACAGAGGAACGCGAAATGAGCGCCTTATTCACTTCAAAGTAAGGGTTTTCAGTAGTTGCGCCAATCAGTACGATGGTACCATTTTCCACAAAAGGCAACAGTGCATCCTGTTGCGCTTTGTTGAAGCGATGTATCTCATCAATAAAAAGGACTGTTCTGCCACTGGGATTGAGCATCATATTCTGTGTATCAGCGACAATTCGTTTTATATCAGCTACACCGGCCGTCACTGCATTCAGCTTTTCGAAGCTTGATTTGGTCGTAGAGGCTATAATACGTGCAAGGGACGTCTTGCCGGTACCCGGAGGGCCATACAAAATTATGGAGGATATTCTATCCGCCTTAATCATTCTGTAGAGCATCTTCCCCTTACCGATTATGTGCTCCTGACCCACAAACTCCTCAATGGTTCTGGGGCACATCCTATAGGCTAATGGTTCCTTTCTATCAGACATAATCCCTCCCGAGCAGCATCCTAATAAAGAGGATATTTCTTACAAAGCTTTTCTACTGCTTGCCTTACATCCTCTGCAGAATTCTCAAAGTCAGTGATGGTTAGCTTTATTAATCTGGCAATTGTCCGCATGTCCTCCTCAAGCATACCTCTTGTCGTAACAGCTGGAGTGCCAATTCTTATTCCACTCGTAACGAATGAACTTAGCTTGTCAAAGGGAACTGTATTCTTATTAACAGTAATACCTACCTCATCCAAAAGGGATTGAGCAAGCTTGCCTGTTGTATCGAAATTGGTAAGATCCACAAGAATTAAATGGTTGTCAGTTCCACCTGATACAAGATTGAAGCCTTCGTTAATAAGTGCACCTGCAAGCGCTTTTGCATTCTTCAGTATCTGGGTTTGATATTGTTTGAAATCATTGGTAAGTACCTGCTTGAAGCTTACTGCTTTAGCGGCGATAACATGCATCAGAGGACCGCCCTGGGTACCTGGGAATATAGCTGAGTTAATAGCCTTTGCATGCTCAGCCTTACAAAGGATCATTCCCCCTCTTGGTCCTCTCAGAGTCTTATGTGTAGTAGTAGTCACAAAATCAGCATAAGGAACAGGATTAGGATGGAGTCCGGCAGCGACAAGACCCGCGATATGAGCCATGTCAACCATGAGATAAGCACCGGCATCCTTTGCAATTTCGCTGAATGCTTTAAAATCAATGATTCTGGGATAAGCGCTGGCACCGGCAATAATTATCTTTGGCTTAACCTCAAGCGCCTTACGATGCAGCGCATCATAATCAATATATCCGTTGTCTTCTCTAACCCCATAAAACTCGGATCTATAATACTTGCCTGATATGTTTTTCTTCATTCCATGGCTCAAATGCCCACCATGAGATAAATCCATACCCAGTATGGTATCGCCGGGTTCAAGCACTGCAAAATAAACGGCTGAATTAGCCTGAGCTCCTGAATGGGGTTGAACATTGGCATGATCAGCACCAAAAATTTCCTTAGCCCTGTCTATTGCCAGCTGTTCAATAACATCCACATGCTCGCAACCGCCATAATACCGTTTCCCTGGATAGCCTTCGGCATACTTGTTAGTAAGGGGTGTCCCTAGAGCTTGCAATACAGCCTCATCCACGAAATTTTCAGATGCTATAAGTTCTATTTTATTTCTCTGTCTATTTACTTCATTTTCTATACATTCTGCTACTTCCGGGTCTACCTTCTTTATCAGATCAAGTTGATACATACCTAACCCTCCACCTTAGCTTTTAGTATTAGATTTTCAAAGAAATAGGCCAAACCAATCGATTTGACCTTATTGTCAGTCTTTGCCGAACAGTGCTAAAATGATTATAAACATTCGAAAAAAGTCTGTCAAGTTATGCTAAAGCACGCTATATAATTCATCGGCCCCTGGTGCCGTAATCCTTTCTTTGCCCTCTTTTGATATTACTATCCTATCTCCTGATAGATTAAGCTTTCCAAATAAAGCAGCTGAAATGCCTGCCTTTTCAAGATGACTGACAAGACCCTTACCATCAGTCGCAGAAATCAGCATGCATCCACTGGAAATCAGCTTATATGGATTTATATTGTAATGTTGGCATATCTTTTTAGTGACGCTTTTGATTGGAATATCTTCCAAAAATACCTCTGCCCCATTTCCTGATGCTTCGCAAATCTCCCAAACTGCTCCAAGTATTCCTCCCTCCGTAACATCATGCATAGCGTTTACACCATATTTTGCAGCTTCGATCCCATCCCTTACAACACTGATGCAGTTCATATAGCTTTTTGCCTCTTCCACTGCCTGCTTTCCTATAAGCCCAGTCAATTCGAGCTCTTTCTCATGGGCAATGATAGAAGCCCCTTCCAAACCGGCATGCTTGGTAATTACAAGATCATCTCCTGCCTTTGCTCCTGATGTTACTATCAGCTTTTCCTTAAGACAACGTCCTAGGGCAGTGCAGGAGATGACAAAACGCGTCACCGCACTGGTAACCTCCGTATGCCCTCCTAGTAGATCAACATTGATAGATGCAGCGGCTGCTGTTAGCTGATCCATAATATGTTCGAGCTCCTCTTCTGTTGCGTCTGATGGGCATAAGATGGTAGCCATTATTCCTAGAGGATCGACACCACAGGATGCAATATCGTTACAGCATATATGAACTGCCAGACGTCCAATTTCCTTTGACGTACCTGTAATGGGATCGCTGGAAAGAACACAGGCATAATTGCCAAAATCAACGGCTGCACAATCCATACCGGTTTTCGGCCGAATAATAACCTCACTGCGATTCTCTTGTATTTTATTTAGAACAAGCTTCTCTAATATATCATTTGGCAGCTTACCTATTTTCATATATCTTCCCCCAAGCAATGTTCGCTTCTGCCTTGAAAGTGCTTCAGACTGTTTTCAAAAGCTACCTTGCATAAGCCAATCTACACTACCAGGCACTTTTCTCTAAATAGTAATCTATCCAGCATTCTATAATGATGTTACTTCTTTAGCTTTTCCTTTACCAGCTGGAATTGATCTCTGGCAGTTTCCATAAGCACTGGATTCTTTCTTGCCTCCGCAGAACCTATAAGCCGACTAAACCACTTAACTGATTCTTCGTAATTACCTGCCCTAAAATTTAGCTCGGCAATCATATATGTACAAGTATTCTCATCTAGCTTGTCCGCCGGAAAGGATTCCGTCTCATAGGTTTGCGAATAAAACTTCAATGCATATTCTACAAACTCAAGCTCCTTCTCTTCTTCATTACCCTTAAACCTATAGAGCCAGGCGATTCGCATACATACCTTTGCCAGCTCACTGGCATTTACTCCACGAATCTGATGACTGATAAGAATAAGCTTAAAGGCTTCCAGGGCATCATCTATGGTTCTTTCCCCCTCAAAGCTTCTCCCCTTCCATTTAGGCATTAGCTTTTCCTTTAAAACATCGCATTCTTTATATGAAATATTGGAAAACTTGTCCGACTGCGCTGCATAACCACAATGCTTACACACCCAGGCATCATAAAAAAGAGGATTGATTGTTTCGTAATGGACACAAAAATCAGAATCTCTCTTTTGTACTTTACACCCACGCGACTTTACTTTTGTTACGCTGATTTTATGCAAGCAAACAGGACACTCAATTTCTTTCGAGTATAAAAATTCATTCATTAGACCCCTCCGGTACTTCTAATTTATTCTTCTCTTATTATATCAAGGTCACTCCAGCATGCCTGGCTCCGTAATGTCGCTTTGATATAAGTCGCTGCTAACCCTGATTTTCCCCTGAATGGGCTTATAATAGTCTTCTGTTAACTTCTGTCTCCATTGAAGCTTGTTATCTTTGTATGCCTCTCTATATAAGACAACACGAATTCCCTTTTTAGCCTTGCGTTCTATTACTTTTTCGCCAAACTTAAGAGTATTATCCAATACTACAATGTCCTGCTTCGGGCTGTAGACACCTATCACTTCTGTCTTAAGCTTGATTAAAAGCCCGTCCTCTCTTTTCTTCCCAAGTATACTTATATCCAATACATTACCATTTACCTGGGCGTCAAGGCAAATAGGCGAATCCAGGTTGTTCACAAATCTAAAATCGATAGACTCCTCTGTAATAGTGGCATCTCTTCCAGGGCTTATATATGAAAGAGTCATGGAATGGTGCTCCCGTTCAATAGCATCAAGCCCTGCCAGAAGAACTGTGTTGTACAGTGTAGAAGATACCTGGCATACTCCCCCACCTGTCCCAGGAACAAGCTCGTTCTTGAAAATAATCGGAGCCTCTTTATATCCGTTTTCATGAGTTCTTGGGCCAAGGGCTTTATTCATCGAAAAGACCTCTCCCGGCATCAGTAGTACATTGTCAATCCTGCTACATGCGAGCTTTATATTATCCGTACGGTTAATGTCACCTTTGTTAAACCTGGTACTGTAATGCGAAACAACACTGTCAATGACCCTTATATCATCATACACTATTTTGGGCTTTTCTTCTTCAACAAGCAATTCAATATTGGCAAAATTTCTCTTCATTAATTGATTCTCTATCAATTTGAGATTTCTGTCAACATCCAGATTCCTGCGCAAGCCTTCTTTTTTATATGAAAACTTTCCGTTTGCAAAAGAGATTTCTGCATTTTCACCGGCAGAATCACATTCCTCCTTTATCCTTTCAACAAATTCTTTCAGCCTCTGTCTATCATAGCTTTGCTCTACCTCAAGCAGCTGTCCATTCCTTGAAAGCAGAACAGCATCATAAACCTTCCGGATCATGTTACCTGATCGGCCTATATCATATGCTTGACTCACTGCATCCTCTACATGATATCTGTAGTCAATATCCTCAAGCCTTACATCCCAGCTATGACTCATATAGTTAAGAGTTATCTTGTCTTCATCGTAATTTTGCTTAATTGTTTCCTCGACGAGCTCTTGTGCATCCTCAGAAGTCAGCCATGATACATCTGCCTGCTCAATTAATATTCCTTTTCTAATCGTATCGCCTGTGTATACATGTGTCAGGATCATCAAGGCTGCGGCAGCAATAGTCCCAATAACAAGCAAAACTAATACAATTCTTCTAGCTGTCTTTCTAAAAGCCTCCGACATTGATGAAAAACCTTTCAAATATATTGAGTGGTACGTATTATCTTCCCTCTACATATTATGTTGCCGGAAATGCTCATATTACATGTATGGTAATTACTCGGTTACGATGATAATCTCGGTATCATTTATAGCTTTTTCAATCATTTCCTCTATATGGAGGTCCTCCTCGCTTTTCTCTGTTTCACTAAGTGTTGGCTTAGTCTTCGGATGCTTTGCTACAAACACTGTGCAGCAATCCTCATAGGGCAGTATGGAGGTCTCATATGTGCCTATTTTCCTTGCAATTTCAATGACCTCATTTTTATCCATGCCTATTAGTGGTCTGAATACGGGTAATGAAACGACCGCATTTGTTACAGCAAGAGCCTGAGGCGTTTGGCTGGCCACCTGGCCAAGGCTTTCACCTGTTATTAGTGCCTGAGCTTCACTTTTCAAGGCGATTCTTTCAGCTATCTTCATCATAACTCTTCGCATGATAATTGTCAGCAGTTCTTCGGGGCACTTATCGTTGATTTCAAGCTGTATTTCGGTAAAGGGAACAATATGGAGCTTAATGCGATAGCAATACTTTGCCAGAATTTTTGCAAGAGATATTACCTTGTCCTTTGCCCTTTCACTGGTATAGGGATAGCTGTAAAAATGAACCGCTTCAATACTCATCCCTCTTTTTGCCATCATCCAACCCGCCGCAGGGCTATCTATACCCCCTGAAAGCAGCAATACTCCCTTTCCGTTCGATCCAATTGGAAGTCCTCCATTTGATGGGATAATATCACAGTAGATATATGTATTTTCCCGCACCTCAACAAAGAATATGAAATCCGGCTTGTGTACGTCAACCCTTAAAGAAGGTATGTTTTCTAAAAGATATCCCCCAAGCTCCGCACATATCTGCGGAGATTGCATCGGAAAGCTTTTATCTCCTCTTTTTGCTTCAACCTTAAAGCTAATAATTTCAGACTGCTCCTGACATTTTGGGCTTTGCTTGGTGGTTCTTAGCAGGTTTTCTACATGCTTTTGGGCCATTATGAGAGACTGCTTCTTAATCTGCTCAAAATCGGAATCAATCTTTAGGACTATACTTACTGATACTATTCCAAAAACTTTTATTAGCTTTTCAACTGCTTTGTCGAAATCAAAGTCCTCGTCATGAGGCTCAATAAATATTCTGGCCTGAGAACGTATCACATCCACTTTGCCCAAACCGGCTAAGGATTTTCTGATGTTTGTCATAAGCCTGTCTTCAAAAATCGGCCTGTTCAGCCCCTTTAGAATTATTTCGCCATAGCGTACGAGAATAACCTTTTTCATCTATTACTATTCCTCCTCAATATGTGTCTTCTGTTAATATCAATAGCCGGAATGATTTCATCCAAAGTATGAACTGCTTTAATAACCTCTTCTTCGGTATTAAAGATAGAAAAGCTGAAGCGTATTGTGCCATCAATAATTCCGGATGGAAGGTTCAATGCCGTTAGCACATGGCTTTTGCTGTTCCTACGTGAGGAACAGGCTGAGCCTGTTGAAACGTATATGCCCTTCTGCTCAAGATGGTGTAAAAGCACCTCTGCTTTCACATCCTCGAAAGCGATGCTCAAAATATACGCGGATGAGCCCTCCGGTGAAAGAACATGGTAATCAAGACTGGTTGACTTAAGCCTGTCAATAAAAAGTCCCTTCAGCATAACTACTTTAGCATAGTTGTCTTCAAGCTGCTCAAATGTAAGCTTTGAAGCAAGGCCGAATCCCGCAATCCCAGGTACATTTTCCGTCCCTGAACGCAAGAGGCTTTCCTGTCCCCCTCCATAAAATAATGGGTTTAGCTTAATTCCCCTGGATACATATAATGCACCAAGACCCTTTGGACCATGTATTTTATGGGAACTGACTGACATAAGCCCGATCCCGGCCTTTTCAGGCCTTATACTAATCTTACCATATGCTTGAACTGCATCAACATGAATAACTGTCTTCATGTTGATATCATCGCGAACAGCCGCTATTTGGTCTATCTGCTGAATCACACCTGTTTCATTGTTTACAAGGATAATGCTTATAAGCGCAGTCTCAGACTTGAGCTTTTCTCTCAATTGGTTAATATCCAGCAATCCTTCCTTGTCAACGCCAATATAATCAACATCATAGCCTTGCTTTTCAAGCTGACGGTAAACCTCCAGTACTGAAGGATGCTCTATTTGAGTGGTAATAATATGCTTACCCAATCGTGGATTTGCATCGAGAAAGCCTCTGATTGCAAGATTATTTGATTCAGTCCCGCCCGAAGTAAAATAAATCTCCTGGGGTTGGGCTCCCAATAGATTCGCAATGGTCTCCCTGGCAGATATAATAAGCCTTTCCGCTTCAATCCCCTTTGTGTGGAGCGAAGAAGGGTTGCCATAAGTATTTCTGGCTACATCGGCCATTAGCTTTGTAACCTCATCAAACTGCCTTGTGGTAGCGCTGTTGTCAAAATATATCTCCTGTAACATTCCCTATAACCTCATTTTGTCCTAAAATAAGAAGCTTTGTCAAACCAAGGTTTATTATACCATGAATTTTAAGAATTCATGGTATAATTGTGCATGTGCATTTTCGCACCAGCGAAAAACTTGCACGCACCTAAATTCCGCCGGAGGCGTATAATAGCCTCATGTGTGAGGTTATTATACCATGAATTTTAAGAATTCATGGTATAATTGTGCATGTGCATTTTCGCACCAGCGAAAAACTTGCACGCACCTAAATTCCGCCGGAGGC
>Ga0123334_1001519_pt1 | contig 28833 bp, 28 predicted proteins | sample BiotimSIPDNA_FD_89706 | JGI IMG/M metagenome (GOLD analysis project Ga0123334, IMG submission 89706) | Anaerobic biogas reactor microbial communites from Washington, USA - Biogas_R1 time_0 SIP DNA | ecosystem: Engineered > Bioreactor > Anaerobic > Unclassified | place: Washington, USA...
AGTCGCTGTTCTTTGTGGCTATGTAGAGTATCTTCTTGCCTTTTATGTTCTTGAAACCGTTCATTCTGCCTTCTCCTGCTCAGCTTTTCCGTTGGAGTAGATAAGGTCGGCCGGCTTGCCTTCCTCACATTCAATTTTTCTCACACGGTACTGAACGTCCTCGAGTATCTTCCTGTTGGAGGCGATGGTGTCTCCGAGAAGACCGATAGTAATGGTCTGGAAGCCCATCATTATGAATATGGCTGTGAGGATGAGGGACTGGATATGTCCGTCGCCCTCGCCCATGCCCAGGAGTATGAGGAATCTTATTCCGAGAGCTGCTCCGGCAATCATAAGTATTGAGCCGATCGTCATAAAGAACTTCAGCGGCTTGTACATTACGAATGAACGTGTGATAACTGTTGAGGAGCGCTTCATGTATTTCCACATACTTGAGAAAAGTCTTGAAGGACGGGTCTCAGGGTTTGTCCTTATCGGTACAGAGGACATGGCAGTCTTGTTATTGCCTGCCTGTATGATAGTCTCAAGGGTGTAGGTGTACTCGTTCACAACGTTGAGCCTCAGCGCTGCCTCTCTTGAATATGCTCTGAATCCGCTGGGAGCGTCAGGGATATCTGTTCCGGAGGCAACACGTACTACCCAGCTTCCAAGATGCTGGAACTTCTTTTTCTTCCATGAGAAGTGCTCGGTATCGTCGATAGGACGCTCTCCGATTACGATATCTGCCTTGCGGTCGATTATGGGGCGGACTATCTTTTCGATGTCTGCGCCGCAGTACTGGTTGTCAGCGTCAGTATTTACGATAATATCAGCGCCTAAGTGGAGGCAGGCATCGATTCCTGCCATGAAGCCCTTTGCAAGGCCCTTGTTCTGCTTGAAGGATACTATGTGGTGGAAGCCCAGCTCCTTAGCCTTTTCAGCAGTCTTGTCCTTGCTTCCGTCGTTGATGATGAGGTATTCTATGGTATCGATACCGTCTATGTGACGGGGAAGGTCGTTGTATGCCAGTTCGAGAGTTTCTTCCTCGTTATAGCATGGTATCTGTATTATAAGCTTCATAATTTCAGTCCTCCGTGTTTACTTCTATTGAATTGAGCTGCATGGATACAGCTGTCGGATCATAAAGGAATACGACTATTTCCATGTCGCTTACCGGTACTCCTACGTTTGCGCCGAGATCAAGGCTTATGCTGCCGTCCTTGCCGACCATATCCGCAGTTATCTCCTCGTGAGCGTATACTGTGTTCACAGAATTGCTCTTGACTTCGGCAAAGCCGATGTTCTCGGCGGTATTTTCAAGCACTGTCATATCAAGAGTGAGAGTGTACTGGTCTGCGTCAAAGCCGAGATACGGGCCGTAGCACAGGTAATTGTTGTCGGGAGCGCTCTTTATCATATCCTCATCGGCTATGTACATATCAGAGTCGAAGGTGTACATATACGAGAGCGGCAGGTGGAAGTCCTGATCGGCAGCAGCTTTTGTATTGCGTACCAGCAGGTGCCTGTCAGAGCGGTCGATTATCTCATAGTCACGCATTTCAATTATATTACGCTTGTCAACGAAGATAAGTGCGTCTTCGCTGAGTCTTTCCGGATGATTTGCGTATTCCACCTTCACATCCTTCATCATGAACTGGAGGAAGGAGGCGAAGGTTCCTACATCAGGGGCGATATATATATGCTCCGGCTCCATGTCCTTCACACGGTATACCAGCTCACGGTCGCCCTTGTATACCCGCTGGTTATTGCGGATATCCTCTCTTGCGTCTGAGGTGAAGACGATGAAGGCAGCAGTGGTGATAAGTGCGGCAGGATAGAGACCGATATCGTGCTTCTTTATCTGCATGATGAACATGAGAACGCCGAACATTGCCGCTGCGGTCATTGCATAGGCGTAGTAATTGTTCTCAAAGGCATGGTAATACATTCCCAGGCCGGGTGAGCAGACACGGCTGAATATCTTTATGCCTACGCTGTTTAAAAGTCCGGAGGCACGGTTTGCTCCGGCAAGCATTATGAACGGCATTACCGCTGCAAACATAAAGTCAGCCTTATTGGCGTGGTACATATAGTAAAGGCCTGTGATTATAAGGAGACCTATCGTGATATCATAGTACCTTGTGTATACTATGTGGTCGATACGCTGGAACTCGAACATGAACACGCTGCTTATGAGCCATGTGGAGATAAAAGCACAGAATATGAACAGGAGCATGAAGAACTGGCTGTTCATCGCACGGAGAGCCTGCCTTTTCTTATGCTTTGCAGATGCCTTTGCAGATGTAGTTACGGTCTCAAACATCCTGCGGAGTATAGCCCACAGTGCGAACAGCGCTATGCCGAATGTGGAAACAAAGGCTGCAAATGCCTGTGAAACGAAGAGAGACATCATCCTCTTGAAGTTGGCTGTAGAGGAAACGCTGCTCTTAAGCTTTGAAATGATGCTTTCTGAGTCGTTTCCGCCGGCTTTTCCTGAATACCAGAGTATAGATTCAAGGTGGTGGCGGATAAGTTTGTTGGCAACAAAGCCCATAGCCAGTACAACAAGGAATACTGCTGCATGGCGGAGCTTTATCTTCTTGAATATGACTGCAAGGAATACTACAAGTACTACTGATGCGATGATGCCTATGGTGCGGTTATGTACCATGAACAGGTAAGCGCTGACTGCTCCGAGACAGCCCAGATTCAGGTAAGAGGGCTTCTTCAGTACCCTTACCAGCGTGAATGCGGTGAGAGTGGTCACGAAGAGCAGAGCGGTTTCGGAAAAGGCTATACCTGCGTTGTGCTGATATGAGGTGTACAGCACTGCTGTGGCTGAGATCAGTGAAGCAGGTATCTTTTTGAGCTCAGGGGCGAGGAAGCGGATGATGTATATGTACATGAAGTACACCAGCACTTCCATGATTATATTCAGTACCAGTGCAGCCCGGTACATATCAACAGGATCGCTGAACAGCTTCATTATCGGTGCGAGCATGAAGCTGTAGCCGTAGGAATACCAGGCAAGGCCGTTGGATACGCCTGTCCAGTCATAGCCGGCCATTACGGAGGCATGAGTCCAGTAACCCATTTCGTCGTTGAAAACAAAGGGATTGTAGCATTTCCCGACAACCCGGAAATTTATCAGGAATATAGCCGCTGCGAACAGCAGGGTTATTATTTCCTGTGGGCCGAATGAGGGGAGAGACAGTTTTTTCTTAGCTTTTTCGCTCATATGCTGTCAATGACCTCCTTGAAATTCTTCATTATTACCTCCCAGCGGTAATTCCTGTCGATGTATTCCTTGGCGTTGTCACACATCAAGGAGTATTCAGCAGGGTGTGAGAAGATGTAGTTCAGTATGCCTTCAAACTCAAAGTAGTTCATGTAGTAGAGGCCGCCATTGCTTTTAAGGCAGTGGCCTTTCAGCACCTCACATATGCCGTTTACTATGACCGGCACTGAGAGTGTCATTGCCTCCAGCACTGATATTGAGAGACTCTCGAATTTTGAAGGGAGCACCAGTGCCTTTGCTCCGGAAATACCGCTGAACTTGTCCTCCTCGCTTACGAAGCCGAGAGAGAGGATGTCGCTGTGCTTGGGTATCTCGCAGACAGGCTTGCCCATGAGTACGAGCTTGAGGCTGCTGTCGGGACGGCGCTTCTTGTATTCCATGAAGTATCTGAACAGCATAGGGCAGTCCTTGCCCTCGTCTATGCGTCCTACGTATATGATGTAATCATCAGTGATCCCATATTTCTCGCGGAAAGCCTTTTCGTCAGGCTGGCAGGGGATGTCAACTCCGGTACCCATGACCTTGCAGGGGATGCTTTCGGTGTGGAATAGTCCCTGCACAAGAGCTTTTTCCTCGTCTGTCAGGAAGACATAGGCTTTGGGAAGACGGAATATGCGCTCAAAGCTCTTGAAGTGTATGAAAGGCTCCTCGTGGGCAGTGGGGATGAATACGGACTTTTCTGCGACCTCCGGCATACCCATTACAGTAAGGTAATAGAGGTATGTTACGAAGATGAATGCGTCATATTCGGCCTTGTGGGAGCGGATATATTCCACAGCAGCCGGAGAGTAAGGTCCCTGCTTTTCAAACCATACCTTTTCTGCATTCTCGTCAGTCTGTCCGGCGGAAAGCTTTGCGAGATAATCGCCGTTATACTGGTTGAAGTCCTTTGCACGGCACTTCTCCACAGGGAAGCGTCTCACATGGACGCCGTTTATATCCTCCTCATCGGCGGTATAGCTGTTTTCCCATGTGGTGTAGTCCATCGCCTTTGTGGTTATGACATCCACCTGATACTCGCCTGTGAGGCGCTCTGCTATCAGTCTGGTGTAATATTCAGAGCCGCCGTTGACTTCAAGTCCGTAGCGCTGATTCACCAATGCTATCTTTTTCATTCTTCATTCTCTCCGGATACTTCTTCAAAAAATTTCTCGTATTTATCCACAATAACGTCCCAGTCGAAGTTCTTGCGTACATATTCCCGACCGTTGCTGCCCATTTTCCAGGCTGTGTCCTTATGGCTGAGGATATAGTCGGTGCAGCCTTCGAACTCAAAGTAATTTCCGAAATACAGGCCGCCGTTGGATTCTGAGACGAAATTCCTCGTTACTGCACATTCCTCATGTACAAGAACAGGTCTTCCGCAGAGCCAGCTCTCCATTATTACCAGTGAGAAGCTCTCGTTCTTTGAGGGCTGACACAGGAACTCGGCAGCACCCTGGGCGTTGTACTTATCCTGTCTGTCCACGAAGCCAAGGTCAACGATGCGTCCCTCACGCACCAGCTTCTGCGGGAGCTCTATTTCTCCTCCGCCTATAAGCACAAGTCTGAGGTCTGTATCCGGATGGCGCTTGAGGTACTCTGCGAAATATTTCACAAGGGTGTGGACGTTCTTTCCCTCGTCCTTACGTCCGGCATAGAGGATGAACTGCTCATTTATGCCGAATTTTTCACGGAAAGCTGCCGGGTCAGGAACAATATCCGTATCCATTCCGATACCCATGACGATAGTTTTCGTGCCGCTTTTTGAGAAGCCGTAGAGCTTTTCTGCCAGCTCAGCCTCCGGTCTTGCATTGAAGACCATACCTGCTGTTCTGGGAAATAATTCCTTGAAACGGCTCATATAGGCATAAGCTTCGTCATGGAAGCAGGGGATGAGCACGGATTTTTCAGGAACGACCATAGCCCCGTTATATGTTGTACCGAACATATAGGGAATGAAGACGAACAGTGAATACTCGTTCTGGTGTTCCTCGATATATTGATAAAGGTCAGGGCTGTTTACCATTTCCGAGAGAAAGATGTCCTCCTCTTCGGGAGTAATGGGTGTCCTGCTCATAAGCTTTGCGTTGACAGCGTCGAAGGCTTCGGTGTCTCTTTTTTTAGCCTTGAAGCGTCTGATAGTAATGCCGTTTACGGTTTTGTCGAGGCCTTCCTTGTAGAAGTTGCGGCTCCAGTCTGAGCCGAATTCCTTGACGCAGGTGGTGAGTATCTCAAGTCCCACGCCGGCGCTGCGGAGGTGGCCTGTCACTTCACGCAGTTCCATTTCAGCTCCTCCGGGAATACCGTCGGCATACCAGGGGATGACGAATCCGATCTTTTTCATTGTGAAATCTCTTTCCTTTGGTTATTTCGTGCACACATAAGTGTGCAGGCATGATATGTCGGGATGCGATCCCGCACTCTGCCAGAGGCTGGCTGCCTCTGAACTCCGGCCAAAGTGATATGCTCCCTTTGGAAACCCGTTATTTATTGATGAAGCCCTTTATCTGCTTCTCAAATATGTCTCTTATCCGGCTGTAGGAGAAGTCCTCAAGCCTCCTGCGCTGGCCGGCAAGTATGTGCTCCCTCAGGTCACTGTCGCTGAGCACTCTGTCAATTACCTTCGCTGCAAATACAGGATCATTGTCGTCAAGAAGCACTCCGCTTCCGCCGAGAGTATCCGATATCGCACTGGTGTCATAGGCGATTATCGGTACATCAAAGAACATTGCCTCAGCAAGAGGTACACAGAAGCCCTCGTGCTCGCTCATACAGATAAATGCATCTGCCAGCGTGTACCAGGCAAGTATCTCGCTGAACTTTATGTGGCCTGTGAATATGACATCATCTGCGATACCAAGTGCGGCAGCATACTTCACAAGGCGCTGATAGTAGTTCTCCATGCCGGTATATGAACCCACAAGTATCAGCCTTGATTCAGGGTTCAGCCTGCGGTACTGATAAAATGCACGGATAACGTTTTCCTGCTTCTTGTTGGGAGCGATGCGCCCTACGAATATCAGGTTCTTTTTGCCGTCACTGTATTTTTTTATCAGTGCCTTGTCAGGAGCCTGCTTGTAGTCGTCGAATTTTATAAGTATCGGCCTTACGTCGATAGGACAGACATATCCCATGCGTATCAGCTCGTTTTTATTATAGGATGAATCAGCAAGGCAGTATTCTACCTTGTCCTTCAGGAAATCAACTCCCTTGTAGCCGTATTCCGTAAGGGCAGTGGCGGCGGTACTGTATGGGCGGAAGAATTCCGGCGGGGTTATATTATGGTAGACCATTATCTTACGGCCCTTGAATTCATCCAGCTTGAATGTCAGCTCTGTTCCGGTGGATTTGTGATACAGGATGATATCATCATCCTTCAGACCACGGAGCTTGTCGATACCCTTTGCGATATCGGAAGGCAGACGCTTGTCGATATTTTCGGCGTAGATGCCGGTATCGAATCCCATATCGCTGAGAGCGCCTTTAAGGGCGATAGTGTCGTTGCCTATAGCGTCCCCGAAGGACAGGGTAGGCAGGAGCTGTATTATCCTCATGCTTCCTCCTGCTTGTCCAGTGCCTGGCGGAGCTCGGAGTTCTCACGCTCGAGCTTATCCAGTCTCCTGAGCAGTTCTTTCTGTGCCAGCTCAAGAGTTTCTATCCTGCCTGTGAGATCATTGCTGTCCTGCTGAGTATGTCCGTCTATAGCGCTGCGGAAGGTATTGAGCACACTGACTGTGTTGGCGTTGAACTCGTTCTGCTCAAATACTACCGGTTCAACATAGAACTTGGTGAGCTTGCGGATAACCTTCTTGATGAACACCTTCAGCGGATTTCCGGCGATAGGCTTATATGGCTGTACATAGTAATGAGCGTTCATATGTGCAAGGGCGTCGTCTGCATCGGCAAGAGAGGAGCTTCCCTCCCTTGTCACCTGTACAGGCTTGCTGTAGGGAACGTCCTCGAAGCTGAGCATATCGGGAGTAAGTCCCTTTTCCTTTATCTCACGCTTTATCTGCGCCATTATCTCTTCGATATTGATATTCTCCATTTTTTATCCTTTCACGGCTACTACAGCATAGTCCTGACTGCCGTAGAGAAGCTCTGATACCTGCTTCATAGCCTTGTTGAATTCCTCTGTATTCTCGCCGTCACGGAGTTTCAGCTCCGGTATCTCGTAAGGCGGACGGCTTGCCTCAGTGTAGATTATCTCTATATCCCTGAAGCCGGCTTTTTCAAGGTAGTACTTCATTGTGAGAGGATGTACCGGCTTGATATGTGAGGGATCTATATAGAATGCATTGGTGTATATCGCAAGGGAAGTGGGGTTCGGTGTTTCTATGATTATGCATCCGCCGTCGGAAAGCTTTTCGTATGCGGTATTGCAGAGCCTGATTATCTGCCATGGCTGGAGGTGCTCCACCACCTGTCCCACGAATATGCCGTCAACGGAATCCTGCTTTGCAAGATAGGCTACACCGTCTCCGCATACAGCATTGAGCTCCTGATTGTTGCAATACTCAACGTAGGGCTCATAAATGTCAACTCCGCAGGCGTTGATGCCGTTATCCTTCATAAGGGAGAGAAATTCTCCTCTGCCGCAGCCGATATCCACAACGTTGTTCTTGTTGCTGAAATATTTGAGATAGAATGCCTGCGCCTTCTTTATGCTCTCTATGGAGCCGCGGAAGTTGTTCTCAAAGTCAAAGTAATCTATACTCTCATAATCCGAATCTGCCGGCTGTGCAGGTGCTGCTGCTGTTTCAGCGGCAGCGCTCTGTGCATTTTCGGCAGGAGCGGCTGCGGAGAGCTTTCCGAGCCTGCGGTCGATGCCTGAGAGCTTCAGCTTTACGAACTCGCCGTCAGCCGAGAGCTTTTCTATTGCAGCGTTATTGTTGCGGAGGTTGGTGCCGATGCCTTCAAGGTCGTTTCTAATTGCGGAGATAGTCTCTCTGTCAGCACCAACAGCAGTTTCAGCCTGATCCATTCTCTTCTGGAGGGAGTCTATGACCTCCTGCATTGCATTCATGTCGGAGCGTATGCTGTCCAGCTGAGCCTGTTTCTCATTGAGGTCGGCGTCGATAGCTTCAAAGCCGTTTATCATTGCGGAGAAGAGACGGTTGCGGAGCTTTGCTCTGAATCCGCCCTGTTCCTTAACGTTCTGCAAAAACTGTCCGATATTGCTCATATTGATCCTTTCTGATTCATATGTTCCATTTGTGTTCTAACCTTGATATCCCCACATCGCCGATGTTGGATATCATTTCTATCTTGTAAGCTTCACGGTAGTAGTCCACCGGTATGCCATCGCCGGTCTCTATGGCGAAATCAAGGAGATATTCTCCCGGCAGCAGGTCTGCTTTTTCCAGGAATATCTCAGCTGAGCCGTTCTTTTCGAGACTGAATTCCGTCAGCTTGTCTATCCTTGTATTGGTTCCGTAGCACTGAACTCCATCACGGTTGAATATGCCGATGCCCAAAACTGCGTCCGGGACTTTTTCCTTTACTGTATAGTCCAGCCTGAAGCGGATGCTCTCGCCGGTGCGGAAGATCCTCTGCTCTGCGCCGTCTGAGGAGTATGCCCGGATCTTCTTTATCCTTGCAGCACCGCTGCCCCAGCGTTTCTTTTCCTCCGGAGTTTCATCCTGTTCTTCCTCTTCGGGCTGCCCGGCAGATTCGTCCTCCTGCTGTTTTTCTTCAAGCTCTTTTCGTGTGGATTCCTGGAGCTTCTGTCCCATGAAGTCCAGGTATTCAAGGTCTATCTCCTTGGGAGGACCTTCCGCACGGATAAGTCCTTCGTGTATCCATATGGAGCGGTCGCATATCTGCTCTATCTGTCCAAGTGAGTGGGAGACAATGACTATGGTAGTGCCGTGGGACTTGATCTCCTTCAGCTTGTTGAAGCATTTTGCCTGGAAATTGGCATCGCCTACAGCAAGTATCTCGTCGATGAGGAGTATGTCTGCGTCAACATTTATTGCTACCGAGAAGGCAAGCCTCATGTACATTCCTGAGGAGTAGGTACGTACCGGATTGTCGATGAATTCCTCAAGCTCGGAGAATGCAACGATATCATTGAGCCTTGCATCGATCTCCTTCTTGGTAAGTCCGAATATGGAGGCGTTGGTGTAGATGTTCTCTCTTCCGCTCATATCCGGGTGAAAGCCTGCGCCCAGCTCTATAAGGCTGGATACACGGCCGTTCATCGTTATGGTGCCTGTATCGGGGTACATTATCTTTGTCAGCAGCTTGAGGGTGGTGCTCTTTCCGCAGCCGTTATGGCCGATAAGACCTATGGCCTCACCCTTCTTTACCTGAAAGCTTATGCCCCGCAGGACTTTTCGCTCTTCATAGCGGCTCCTTTTGCGGAACAGCAGGCGTTCCTTGAGCTGTGAGCCCTTGTCCAGGAACACCTTGAAGCTCTTGGTTATATTGTTTACATCAATTGCAATTTCATTCTGTGCCATCAGAGTTCCTCCGCAAAGTGACGCTGGAGCTTGTTGAATACAAGGCATCCTATGATAAGCAGTGCGACGCCAAGGCCTGCCGCAAAGAGAAGCGTTGAAAGATCAGGCATCGCCTTGTTGTAGAGCACTGTTCTGTAACACTCGATAACGTGGGTCATCGGGTTGAGGTTGAAGGCCGGGAGAAGGTCGTCCGGCACTATGGATTTGTCGTACATGATAGGTGTCATGTACATCCACATCATCGAGACTATGCCGAGGATGTGCTCAAGGTCACGGAAGTATACCGTTACTGCTGAGGTGAGTAACGCCATGCCCAGCGCCATTACGTATTCAACTCCCATGATTATGGGGAGAGTGAGCAGTGCGGCAAAATTTACTCCCACTCCTGTGACTATTATTACCGCAAATATGACTATGAAGCAGAGCAGCATATTCACAAAGCAGCTTGTCACGTAGGAAATGGGGATGACCATTCTCGGGAAGTATATCTTCTTTATCAGGTCTTTCTGCGCCACTACAGACGAAGCGCCCACTGTTATCGAGGATGAGAAGAATATCCAGGGGATGAGGGCGACGAAAAGATAGAGGTAATAGCGGTCTATATTGGCTTTCAGGATGTACGAGAAGACCACGGTGTATACCACCAGCTGTAGCAGGGGGTTGATGAATGTCCAGAGGAAGCCGAGAACTGAGCCCTTGTATCTTCCACGGAGATCCTTTTTTACAAGACTGAATATCATTTGCCTGTATGCATACAACTCTTTAATCGTATTCATTCATATCTCCTTCATGTACGCATAATTTTCCATTGTATCTTTTAATTATATCACAGGTGTATTATAGTGTCAATTGTGATAATGCCGAAAAATCACGACATTCCGGCGAAAAACTGGCATTTGTACTTAGAATTGAGAACGGATGCGGCGATTTGACAGTGTATCCGTTTGTTTTATGTCCAATAAAAAAGGCGCACATCGTGCGCCGTTACTTATGGTATTTTCCGCCGGAGGATATCTGGAATGACCGATATATCTGCTCCAGCAGCATTACTCTTGCCAGCTGGTGGGGAAAAGTCATTTTCGACATGGACAGTTTAAGGCTGCCCATAGCCTTTATCTCCGGGTCAAGTCCGAATGAGCTGCCGATTATGAATGTAACAGTGCTTGTGCCCTCAACTCCGGCAGAGCTTATCTTCTCTGCAAGCTCCGGGCTGGTCAGTTGTTTTCCCTCGATGCACATGGGCACAATCATGCCTTTGGCGTACCTTTTTATCTGCTCGGCCTCTTTCTTTAGAGCCGCAGCTATTTCCTTCTCTGAGGGATCATCACTGAGCCGGCACTCGTCAAGCTCGTGGAGCTCGAATGTGCAGAATCTTGAAAGCCGCTTGATATATTCTGCACAGGCATTGCGGAGGTATTCCTCCTTGAGCTTGCCTATGACTATAAGATTTATGTTCATCAGAAGATCACAGCTCCTCCATTTGTTTCTACAGGTGCAACTCCCAGCAGATAGTCTTTGCTGCGTGTGAATCGTGAAAGGCTGTTTTCCACGGTATAGTCTGCAAGTCTGGGGTGGTTGTTGTCCTGGCTCAGGTGTCCGAGAATGAAATGTGTAGTTCCGCGTTCTATCAGCCTGCCTATCTGAGCGGCGCTGTCGTCGTTGGAGAGATGTCCGTTTGGTGAGAGTATGCGTTCTTTCAGGTACAGCGGATACGGTCCTGTGCGGAGCATATTCTCATCATAATTCGCCTCAAGCAGTACCAGCCTGCAGCCTGTCAGGGCTGCGTCTACTTCTGGTGTCACATGGCCGAGGTCGGTGCAGACAGCGCAGAGCTTATCGTCGGAGGTATGTATCCGGTAACCGCAGCTCTGTATGGTATCGTGTGGGGTATTGAAGCAGGTGACTTCCGAGCCGCCGCAGGCAATAGCCTTACCGGTCATATCGATGACCGGAGATGAGGCCGCGATCTTTCCTGTATCGCAGAGCCTTTGCAGGGTACGCTTCTGGCCGTATACAGGCATACCTGTTTTCTTTGTGAGCATTGCAAGACCGGCGATATGGTCGGAGTGCTCGTGGGTTATGAAAACGGCCTGTATGGCGGAAAGCGGGATATTGTTGACTTCAAGGGCTGCGGAGAGGCGCTTGAAGCTTACTCCGCAGTCTATGAGTATGCCGCCCTGTTCAGTTCCGATGAAGGTGGAATTTCCCTTGCTGGAGCTGAAAAGCGGGTAGATTCTTGCCATTGGTGATTCTCCGTTTCTGAAAAACTGGATAGCGTCGGTCAAGCCGAGGCTAATATTGCAGGGGAGTCCGTACAGCATTGCTTCGCTTGCTGTACTGCTTTTCAGGAGAGGCTCTGCCTCTCCTCGCACACCTCTCCGCCAGAGGGAAGTACATTTCCTCTGGACTCCCGTTGTTTGCCGTCTTCGGCGTTCTTATATTTTATTAATTTCTGTGCCCTGACGAGTTTCCTTGACTTCATATCCCAGTGCAGCTATCTTGTCACGCAGCTCATCTGCAAGTGCGAAGTTCTTATCCTTACGTGCAGCCTTGCGCTGTTCCACAAGTTCCAGTACCTCAGCGGGGATGTCTGCTGCGGAGCTGCCTGCTGCCTCAGCTTTTGCTGCTGCCTTCTTGACCATATCAAGTCCCAGCACAGTGTCAAAATCATTGAGCAGAGCCAGCTTTGTGGTAGCGTTTGCCTTTGATTTCAGTACGTCATATACTGCCGTTACAGCCAGTGAGGTATTGATATCGTTTCCGAGAGCCTCGTCAAAGGACTTGCGGAGACGGTCGTACTCAGCCTTGTCGATCTCTCCGGCAGGCTCCTGTGTGAGAGGAACTATCTTGTCAATGAGCTTGTTGAAAGATACAACTGCGTTATCAAGATTATCCCATGAGAATACAAGTGACTTCCTGTAGTGTGAATTCAGGCAGAAGAAGCGGTAAACCAGCGGATCATAGCCCTTTTCCTCCAGCAGTGATACTGTGAGGAATTCGCCCTTGCTCTTGCTCATCTTTCCTGATGTGGTATTCAGGTGGTGTACATGGAACCAGTAATTGCACCATTCATGTCCGAGATAGGCCTCAGACTGAGCGATCTCGTTGGTGTGGTGAGGGAATGCATTGTCGATACCGCCGCAGTGTATATCCAGGTACTCGCCCAGATTCTTCATGCTTATGCATGAGCACTCAATGTGCCAGCCGGGGTAGCCTACTCCCCAGGGGCTTTCCCATTTCAGCTCCTGATCGTCGAATTTGGACTTTGTGAACCAGAGCACGAAGTCAGCCTTATTGCGCTTGTTTCCGTCAGCCTCAACGCCTTCACGTACTCCGACTTCAAGATCTTCCTCGCTGAGGTCGCCGAATACATAGTATTTGTCCAGCTTTGAGGTATCGAAGTAGATGTTTCCGCCGGCCTCATAGGCATAGCCCTTTTCCATGAGTACGGAGATAACACGGATGAACTCGTCGATGTATGTAGTTGCAGGCACAACAACGTCCGGTGTCTTGATGTTGAGCTTTGCACAGTCTGCGAAGAAAGCATCAGTATAGAACTTTGCTATCTCCATTACGGTCTTGTGCTCACGCTTTGCGCCCTTGAGCATTTTGTCATCGCCGGTGTCACCGTCGCTGGTAAGGTGGCCTACATCAGTGATATTCATTACACGCTTTACGTCAAGTCCTGTGAAGCGGAGGTACTTTTCGAGGATATCCTCCATGATATAGCTTCTGAGGTTGCCGATGTGGGCGTAGTGGTATACTGTCGGGCCGCAGGTGTACATACTTACCTTACCGGCCTCACGGGGGATGAAGTCCTCTTTTTTATGTGAAAGCGAATTGTATAACTGCATGATCTTTTCTCCTTTATGTTTTGTTTTGTCAGAAGTCCCATATATCCGGAGGAGCGTTTTTGATATTCAGCTTTGAGAAGTAGCCGAACATTACAAGAAACTCCGGTATTTTTCTAAGACCGTCATTGTAATATGCTGATGTTCTCTGGCTTCCGTCGGGGATAGCTCTGTAGCCGGCCGGACAGGTGAAGTCCCAGTCTGCGGAGCTGCTGTTGAAGGCTATCCGGAAGAAATTCTTCACATCTGTGTCGGTATGGCCGGAAAGCACCAGCAGCAGACTGTGTTCGCCGGCTTCCTCTATGGGAGCTACAACAGCAGAGCTGCCGTCGTGGGAGATAGCTGCTATCAGCCGTGAATCCCTGCGGACAGCCTCGTTTATTGCCTCAGCCGAGGGGTAGCGAATTATATTCATAGCTGTCACCTCTTATATGCCGGAGCCCTGTGTAAGCTCTGCGATCTCCTTTTTCAGTTCTGCGATCTCGAGCTGCATGCGGCAGAACTCCAGAGATACAGGATCGGGAATATGGATCTGGTCGATATCCTGTGTAACGGTGTGTTCCGGCAGCTTCTTTCCGTTCATGCGGACTACCCTTGCCGGAACTCCGACGGCAGTTGAATTGTCGGGGATAGCGTGGAGCACCACCGCATTTGCAGCGATCTTCACGTTGTTGCCTACCTTGAACGGCCCCAGCACTCTTGCACCAGCGCCGACAAGTACGTTGTTTCCGAGGGTGGGGTGACGCTTGCCCTTCTCCTTGCCTGTACCGCCCAGGGTAGCTCCCTGGTAGATAAGGCAGTTGTCGCCTATTACGGTAGTTTCGCCGATGACTACTCCCATGCCGTGGTCGATGAAAAGTCCTTTGCCGATAGTTGCGCCGGGATGAATCTCGATACCGGTCTTGTGTCTTGACCTCTGGGAGATCATTCTTGCTACGGTGAACATTTTGCGCTTGTAGAACCAATGGGCGATACGGTAGCTGCGTATAGCCGAGAGGCTCGGATAGGTCAGGAGTATCTCAAAGGCGTTCCTTGCAGCAGGGTCACGCTCTTTGATAAGTCTTATATCTCGTCTTAACTGTTTGAAAAACATAATGTGCTCCTTTACCGGAAGAGAGGGGGAACAAAAAACCTCCGGAGCAAAAATGCTCCGGAGGTGCGATATGCACGGTCCCACTCCGATTTATTACTCATTTGCCCGTAACGAGGGAAACGCCGGGGAATACTTTGCGGCATATGCCCTGTTCCTCCCCGAAGCTGACAGCCGCACTTCACATTCACCGTCTGCGCCGTCACACCGCCCCGACGCTCTCTGAAAGACTGAGAGAATGATACTCTGACTGCTATGCCTTTATACTCATATTCTATATGATATTATATACCAAAGCTATCGGTTTTGTCAAGCGGTATTGCGGCTCCGGGATATTTTTCGGCTATAGATACAAAAACGCCCCGCTTTCAGTCAGCATTCCTTATTAGGAACACCTCCTGTCACGGGACGTTTTTGCTTGGATGTATTAAGGAGTTATGAATCTTTCTTTCTTGTAGCCAGACCAACGAGACCTGCTGCGCCTATAACGGCGGTAAGTCCGAGAGCCGGGAAAGCATCGCCTGTCTTTGGAGAGCCGTTCTTAGAAGTGGTCTTAGCGGAAGTTGTTGCAGCCTTGGTTGTAGTCTTTGCTGTAGTTGTAGCTGCCTTTGTAGTTGTTGCAGCCTGTGTTGTCACAACTGCCTGAGTGGTAGTTGCTGCTGTAGTTGTAGCTGGTTCAGTAGTTACAGCAACAGTTGTGGTAGTTGTTGTTATATCCTCAGCCTGAGCAGATGTAGTTGTTGTAGTGATAGCCTCTGCGTCCTCAGCAGGTGCAGCGTCAGCGACAACTGCGTCACCCTCTGCTGCAACGACAGAAGGAGTTTCAGCAGATGCATCGAACTGATTGACTGAAGCATATCCTCCGCCTAATACGAGAGCTGCGGCAAGAGCAGCGATTGTGAATTTTGATGTTGTTTTTTTCATATTTGTCACTCCTATAAGTATTTCTTTTTTGGCTGTGTCAGCCTTTACACTACATACACTCGGAGGCTGAAAAGGGAATCGGACAAAAATCTCAAAAATTTTTTTGAAAAAATAAAAAAAGCCGGAGGCGGCAAGATACATGGAGTCAGAGGGATTATATCCCCTTTGGGACCCCATTATTTGCCGCCTTCGGCGTTTTAATTTATTTTTTTCGGAAAGTCGGTACAGGAAGCCCGTTCTTTCCGTAAAGCTCGACATCTGCATAATTAGTCCACTTATAACGCACTTCCGTGAGCGGCGCTTCTATATCCGCCCTGAGAATGATCGTGTTTCCGTCAATCTCAGCCTCAGCCGGAACAAGTCTTCCGTCTGCACCTGATACTTCAAATCCGTTGATCTCACCAGTCGCCTCAAATCCGGAGCAGTTGTCAAAATACAGCCGTATTCTGCCATTTCCGTTCACTGCATAGCTGAATAACGGCGACAGCGTATCCTCACGGCCGGCAAGTCCGTATACCTCGGACAATGCCTGAAGATACAGTCTGTGAGCGATAACAGCTTTTTCCTTCGGGTGTATCTCGTCAAATTCTCCGCAGTCAAGTGCTACGGCAAGCCCTGTATTCTTTACCGTCCTGAACACGTTCATCTGTGCCTCACGTATCACAGGCCAGCTCTTTGTATCCGGCTCGTTCGCATAGCGGTGCATGGGAAGCTGTACCATAAGGAAGGGCAGCTCATTATCCTTCCAGTCACGGCGCCACTGGTCTATGAGGGCTTTCATCAGCACTTCATAGGTGTCAGGTCTGGTGTCGTCGGATTCGCCCTGATAGTAGATCACGCCGCCGAGAGTATAGGGAGCGATGCGGCTTATCATCGTTTCATGCAGTCCGCAGGGACGCATGGGATTCATTATCCCTGCCGGACCGGGGAAGCGGTTCTCCCCGCATATCTCCAGTATTTCCGCCCAGGACACATCCGGCCTTTCATCACAGAGCTGCTGCTGTCTTTGCTGCCAGCCCCACTGGTAGCGGCCGTACTCCTCGTACTCCGCTATCATTTCCTCCGGAGACTTGCCTTCTATTGCCTTGTCATACTCGTCTATATACGGACGTATTCGGCTGTCGCGCTCAAGAGCCTCACGAGGGATCCATGCTGAGGCGGAGGTGCCGCCCCAGTTGCAGCCGATAACGCCTACAGTGACTCCAAGGCGGCGGCTGAGCTCCTTTGCAAAATAATATCCTACCGCAGACCATGCACGGGCGCCCTCCTCCGAGGGAAGTCCCCAGCAGGTGTTCCTTTCGGAGCTGAGCAGCTTTTCATTCAGCATCTCACATTTGGGAGTATAGTAGAACCTGACGTTCTCATCCTTACATTCAGCAAGAGCCTTGCTGCCGTTGAGCTCGTTCTGGAGTTCGAACTCCATATTTGACTGACCGCCGGCAAGCCATACCTCTCCTACGGCTACATTCACGAATTTCTTCCTGACTGCTCCGGATATCAGCTCAAGGGTACAGCTTTCAACAGCTTCCATAGGCGGCAGGACAGCCTCCCATTTTTTACCGCTGATAAGTGCCTTTGCGGATACATCCAGTTCCGGTATACTTACCGTTATGTCTCCCTGATGCCTGGCGCAGGTGCCGAAGATACGCACCGGCCTGCGGCGCTGGAGCACCATATTGTCGCTGAATACTGCTGCTGCTCTCATATAGGTCAACTCCTTTTATCAGAATGGGGCGTCTATTACATCCTGTCTTTTCAGTCTTGTGAGGAAGAGAAGTCTTGCTTCGTCACGACATTCCGGCTTTATCATATAATACATATAGTGCTCGACCAGATTGAAGAGCTCGATAGTACGTCCCTCGATCTTGAACTGCTCGAAGCCCATAGGTACATACTTCTCCCATATAGCCTCAGGGCTTATATGAGTACGCATATTCTTTATCTCGAATACTGCTCTGTTCATGCACTGGCACTGTTCGACCTCTTCCTTGACATACTGAGCGTATTTCGGAGGGAGCTTGAAATCGAAGCTAACGCCGGGAGCCTTCTTCATGTGCTCAGCATAGGCCAGCGTCTCAGCGCCTATCATCTTGTAATGATCTGAACGGAATTTGCAGCCCGGATTGCAGCAGGCATTTACCAGCAGCTCGCACTTCTTCTTATCCGGTATTTTTTCAAGGATATCGAACTGATTGTTCAGGTCATAGTCTATGACAACGATATGATAATCCTTGCTCACCTCTTCGTACATCTTTTCCGGATCGGTTATACGCTTGCAGGTGGAGCTGGTTATCTTGTAATTCGGATATGTATTGCGGATATAGTCTTCAAGTATGGGAGAAGCAACAATGACCTCGTTCATGCCGTTGTCTGCAAGGTGCATTATCATATTGCAGTATTCATCGTGAACGTGCTTCTTTTCCAGTACAGGATTTGTGAAGGTGAAGCGGAGAGGTATCCCACGCTTATTGAACTCATTTATAACCTGCTTGATGAAGCTCTTGTCGCACTTTCCGGCAGAAAAGCGTCCGCCGTTCCATATTGCAGGGGGGAATGTACCGTATACGGAAGCTATCTCTACTCCCTCACGGAATAATTCCGGTTTGTTCTTCAGCATTTCGGAGAAGATGATATTGAACATGAAATGCTGAGTAAAGTCCGGAAGATGAAAACGAACTCTCATATTATGCCTCCTTTTAGTTGAATGTCAGCGCCCTTGAATTCTCCATTCCCTTGAGCAGGGTGAAGCGGGCTTCGTCACGGCATTCAGGTTTAGCCATGTAATACATATATGTTTCAAGCACATTGAGAGGGCTTGCGGTACGGCCCTCGATCTTGAACTGCTCAAATCCCATGGGAACGTATTTCTCCCAGATATCATCCGGAGAGATGTGAGTTCTCAGGCCGCGTATCTCAAAGATACCGCGCTGTGAATACGGACAGGCACGGAAATTCTTCGGATCGTGCTTTTCAATGTCAAATGGGAGGTTGGGGTGCTTTTTGATATGCTCGCAGTATGCTATCTGCTGTTCGCCTATGGACTTGTAATGCTCTATCCTTCTTGGACAGTCAGGCTCGCAGCAGGCATTTACCAGAAATTCGATATCCTTTTTGCGCGGGAGCTTTTCAAGGATGTCGAAGCGGTTGTTGAAATCGTAGTCAATGACAACGATATGGTAATCCTTTTCCAGCTCGGCCAGAAGAGCCTCCTCAGTATTGAGTCGCTTGCAGGTGGAGCTTGTAAGCTTGAATTTTGGGTAGTTCCTTCTCAGATAGTCCTCAAGTACGGGGGAGGCGACGATAGCCTCGTTCAGTCCGTTGTTGGACAGGTTGAGTATCATGTTGCAGCGGTCATCGCTGAGGTGTTTTTTCTCCAGCATCATGTTGGTGAAGGTATATCTCAGCGGTATTCCCTTGTCGTTGAATACCTTGATGACATTCTTGATGAAATTCTTGTCGGTCATGCCGCCCTGAGTTCTTCCTCCGTTCCAGAGACATGGCGGGAAAACACCGTAGAAGGAAGCTATCTCCACACCCTCACGGAAGAACTCCGGACGGTGCTTCAGAAGCTCGGAAAACATATAGTTAAGCTTGAAATTGCCTGAAAAATCAGGCAGATGGAATCGTACTCTCATGGTCTGCTCCTTATATCGGATTATCGTTTATATAGTCACCTCGCTCATTGGCGACGGTATATCCTGCGGATTCGATACGGCGCTGGAGACATCCCCGGCATTCTGCCGCCTCCTCGCCGGTGCATATCTTGTTGTCGTACAGGTCATATTTCTTCCTTACCCTTACAGGAGAAAGATTGGGCATCACCACATTGCAGCCCGTCATCAGTCCCAGTTCACGGCCATTGGGAGCGATAGTGCCAAGGGCTGTAGTGGCAGGGAGCAGCACCTTCGGGAACATCAGACGCAGTATACCCAGAAGTCTCAGCGTCAGTTCAAGAGTTCCTCCCTTTTCGTCAGCAAAGGGGGTGCTGTGGTGAGGAACGAAGGGACCTATTCCTATCATCTGCGGACGGAGCTCCTGAAGGAAGCGCAGGTCAGCGATGATATGGTCTGTGGTCTGATAGGGTGCGCCCACCATAAAGCCTGCACCCACCTGATAGCCCAGCTCACGGAGCGCAAAGAGACATTCCTTTCGGTTTTTAAGACTCATCTCAGCCGGATGGAGCTTTCTGTAGAGCTCCTCCGAGGCGGCCTCATGTCTGAGCAGATAGCGGTCTGCGCCGGCCTCCTTCATACGCTTATAGCTTTCATAGGAGCGCTCTCCCAGCGAAAGGGTTATGGCGCAGTCCGGATATTTCTCCCTTATCTCGGATATGATCGGGATGATGATCTCGTCGGAGAAGTACATATCCTCTCCGCCCTGCATCACGAATGTGCGGAAGCCCAGCTCGTAGCCGTTCTCGCAGCAGGCGAATATATCCTCACGGCTGAGCCTGTAGCGGTCAGCGTCCTTGTTGCTGCGGCGTATACCGCAGTAGATGCAGTCGTTCCGGCAGTAGGAGGATATTTCTATAAGTCCCCGGAGGAATACCTTTGTGCCGTAGTATTTCCTCCTTGTTTCATCCGCATACTTTTTCAGAAGTTCAGCGGCAGCCTTGTCGTCTGTTTCGATGAGGCGCTTTAACTCTTCATCAGAGAGACTGCCGGTATCATAAAGCTTTGCAACGATCTCTGTCATATCAGCCGCCGAGCCTTATCATTTCATCAATGCATTTTTTGGCCTGTGCGATGAGCTCATCATCCATGAGTATCTCAAATGCTTCGCCGTTCTTTCCGGCAATGCCCAGGAGCGAACGGTATACATCGGGGAGAGTCGTTATCTTCATATTATGGCACATTATGTCCTTGGTCACAGGATAGAATCTCTTCTCGGGACATTCATACTGCAAGTGCTCGGCAATAGAAGTCTCTGTGCCGATGATGAATTCCTTTGCGCCTGACTTTCTTGCGTAGTCCATAATGCCTGATGTGGAGCCGACATAGTCTGCGAGAGCAACTACCTTTGGCTGACATTCAGGATGAACGAGGAAAAGTGCGCCGGGATGCTCTTCCTTAGCTTTCATAACTTCAGCAACAGTTACCTTTGCGTGGGTAGGACATCCGCCCTGAAGGAGTTTTATATCCTTGTCGGGGCAGTTTCTCTTCACGTAGTCTCCAAGATTGCAGTCCGGGATGAAGAGTATCTTTTCAGCGTCCAGCGCCTTCACTATCTTCAGGGCACTGGATGAGGTAACACATACGTCGCAGACAGCCTTGAGTGAGGCTGTAGTGTTGATATATGCAACGACAGTTCTGTCCGGCTCTGCTTCACGGAGAGCGGATATCATCTCCCTGTCCATCTGTTCAGCCATAGGGCAGCCTGCTTCTCTGTTGGCAAGATATACTCTTTTCTGAGGCGAGAGCATTTTTGCTGTTTCAGCCATGAAGTGTACTCCGCAGAAGAGGATGTTCTTAGCGTCTGTTTTTGTTGCGTCAACACTGAGCTTGTAGCTGTCGCCGGTGAAGTCGGCTATCTCCACTATTTCCCTTGCCTGGTAGCTGTGGGCGAGAATAGCGGTATTTGTCTCCTTTTTGAGCTTGAGGACTGCCTCCTGTAATTCATGTACATTCATAATAATTCTCCTTATTTATCTCTCCGTGATAACCCCTGTTAGTGACCTGCATTTTACAGGCTGCTTTCAGCGATGACCTCCACCTCGACGAGAACGTTCTTCGGAAGAGTCTTTACTGCAACACAGCTTCTTGCCGGAAGGTTTGTGAAGTATTTTGCGTATACCTCGTTGAACTTTGCAAAGTCGTTCATATCAGCGAGAAAGCAGGTGGTCTTAACAGCCTTCTCGAAAGATGAGCCTGCTGTGCGGAGTATTTGTCCTAAGTTCTTCATTACCTGTTCGGTCTGATCCTCGATAGTCTCTGCTCTTACGGAATTAGTGGCAGGATCGATAGCAATCTGGCCGCTGGTGTAGACCATTCCGTTTGAAACTACTGCCTGTGAGTATGGTCCCACTGCTGCGGGAGCTTTTTCTGTATGTATCTTTATCATTGAAGATTCCTCCTTGTTATTTAGTCTTCACGCTCAAATTCAAATGATACCTGAGCTGATTCTGATGTATTGTCTGTAACGTATACGGTTATCGAGCTTGTTTCTGTTGTCTCGTCAAAGAGAGTCCATGTTGAAACGCTGTACTTTACAAGAGCAGCGCCGGCATAATCCTTTGATGATACGTCAAGGCCTATACCGTGCTTGTACTCCTTGAGTGAGAAGCCGCAGCCTTCAACGCTGAATACGCCATTTTCGCCGAAGTCATCTTCTTCTTTGCTGAATTCCTGAACTTCAAGCTGATAGTCCTTGCCGTCAAAGTGGAGAACGCCGTCCTCAGTTATTGTAACAGGATCGTCCTCAAATATTTTCTTCACTTCATCGCTGGAAGGATCCTTGTATCTTTCGATAGAGTTTTCGGAATTGTTCGTCATTCCGTAGCTGAATGTATAGTTTCCGGCGATAGCCTTGAGAGCCTCTGCTTTTTGTTCGTCAGTAAGCGGATCCTTGTAGTTCTTGTCAGGCTTGTTGGTGCCAAGTGCTATGGATACAAAGGTGGATCTGCTGCCCTTTACGTTGTATTTGAGACTGAGATCAACATATTTGTCGATTATTTCACCGTCAGATGATATAGGCTGCTCGGTGTATTCAAGTACGGCGAATCCGTCATAGTTCTTTGAAGCACCGTTGAAAGACTTTTCGTATTCCTTGAGTGAGAAGCCGCTGCCTTTGATGCTGAAGATGATCTTTTCATCCTCGATCTTCTGAGCCAGGAGCTGATAGTCCTCGCCTTCGATATGGAGAACGCCGTCCTTTGATATGGTCACGCCTTCCTCGTTGACGGTATCCTGATACACATACATATCCTCGAATTTCTCAGGGACATTTCCGCTTGTGCCGTATCCTGTCATATAGTATTCTCCGGCGATCTTCTCAAAGGCCTTTGCCTCTTCTTCTTCGCTTATCTCGCTGTTCCTTGCATCATCTGCACTGATCTCACTGCCGTCATCGTCATTTTCATTATACTTTTTCTCAGAGGAAGAAGAGCTGTTCTTGCTGTTCTTCTTTTCTGAGCTGCTGTCCTTGTCCCCGCAGGCAGCGAGTGAAAGTGTGAGTGTGAGTGCACATAATGCAGCTAATATTTTTTTCATGGTAGTCCTCCAATAATTTTTTATTCAGTTTATTACATGGTCGAAATTCAAGGTGAGACAAGATTCTTCTGAATTATCATCTTTAATGTTTATCTCGATTGCTTCAATAGTGATCTTATCACCATCATAGTCTATATCAAAGTCGCTTGACTCTATAAAAACTACTCCTGAGTAATCCTTTGCGCCTACTCCGTCGAAGCCGAAACCATCGCGAATTGCGGAACAACCGTTCCCTTCAACGCAGAATATTGCTTCGTCTGTTTTAAAAATTTGATATTCGAGCTGATAGTCCTTACCATCGAAGTGAAGCACACCGTCTTCAGATATAGTAACAGGGTCATCCTTAAATATCTTCTTTACTTCGTCGCTGGAAGGATCAGCATATCTTTTGATAGAACAGCTTTCATCTTCAAAATATCCGCTGCGATAGGTGTATTCGCCGGCGAGACACTGAAAAGCATCTGCTTTGATCTCATCTGTCAATGGATCTAGATCAATAGTTTTAACATAATCGCAGCTGAGCATTAATGATATCGTAGTAAGTGATGAGCCTTTCGGGCTGTAAAAAAGCTGTATTCCTGTAGTACCATAATGATTGCGTCCGTCATACTCAGTATAAGAAGGAAATTCCCAATAATTCAGTGCAGCATAGCCTTCATAGTCTTTTGAAACGGTATTTATATTGTGTTCAAAGCCTTTGAGTGAAAAGTCACAGCCGGTCACACCGCAGGTTATCGTTTTGCCTTCATATTCGTATTTAGGATTGTATTCGACCTTTTGTGCTGTGAGCTGATATTCTTCTCCGTCAATATGAAGTACCCCGTCTTTGGTTATGGTAACTCCGCCCTCTTCATTGAGTTTATCCTTATATTTTTCCATGTCTTTGAATTTTTCGGGAACATCACCGGATGATGTGTATCCGCTGACAGTATATGTTCTTGCGATCTCTTCAAAGACTTCGGCTTCTTGCTCCGGAGTGATATTGCTGCTGCTTTCATCCTTTGATGAAGCAGAACTGCTCTTGCTGCTGTTCTTCTCCGAGCTGCTGTCCTTATCCCCACAGGCAGCAAGTGAAAGTGTGAGTGTGAGTGCACATAATGTAGCTAAAAGTTTTTTCATGGTAGTCCTCCAATAAATAAATTTTAATATACAGTTAACGGAAGAGTAATGCTCCTCCATTGGTACTATATCATGTTTCTGATTAAGAAATACTTAAGACAGTATTTATTTCTCACTGAGCAGCTGATCCACGAACTGCTTTGCAGTTCTTGGCGAACGGCCGTTTCCGGAGGAAATAGCGAACTGCTCTGCTTTGAGAGCAAGCTCTTCTTCCGGCATGGTGATGCCCTTGCTCTTTGCAAGCTCAGAGGCTATGGAAGTGAATGTTTTCTTATCCGGACGGCTGAAATTCACTCTCAGTCCGAACCGGGCAGAGAGCGAAAGTGTCTCCTGCATGGTATCGTTGCGGTGTATGTCATCGCCCTCACGGTCCGAGAAGGATTCACGGACAAGGTGGCGGCGGTTGCTTGTGGCGTAAATGACGGTATTCTTTGCTCTTGCCGAAACAGAGCCCTCCAGCATTGCCTTCAGCGCTCCGAAGCAGTCCTCGCCGGAGGTGAAGGAAAGATCATCGATGAAGATTATGAACTTCAGCGGATCCTCGCAGATCTGACCTATTATCTCAGGTATCTCTTTCAGCTGCTCCTTGGTCATCTCAATGAGCCTGAGTCCACGGTCAGCGTACTCGTTGACGAGAGCCTTTACCGTAGAGGATTTGCCAGTGCCTGCGTCACCGTAGAGCAGGGCGTTCTGAGCGGGCTTTCCGCTGAGGAGAGCAAGAGTGTTATCCTCAACAGCCTTGCGCTCACGCTCATAGCCGTAGAGATCGGACAGCTTCTGCGGATCCGGGAATTTTACCGGTACAAGGCAGCCTTCTCTTACAACGAACATCTTATGGCGTGCGAATTTTCCGTAGCCGAATTTGCCTATGAGCTGTACCCTTTCCATGTAGCTGCCGATGATATCCACCTGAGAATTCTCCCAGCGTGGGATATACTCGTCATATTCCATATCCTCTGTGAAATCCTCCGGAGTGAGCTCAGAGAGTTCCTGTATGAATTTCAGCTCGTGCATCAGGCACTCCTGTACCGGAAGTGACGCAGCTTTTCCCTTGGCTGAATTTGTAACATAGATATTCTCGTCCTCGAGAGTTATCTTCAGCAGATGTTCAGCCAGATCAGCAGTTCCGCTGTTGTACAGCTCGGTGACAAAATCCGAGTAGTCAGCCATAAAGTTTGACTGATCTTCACTGTCAGAGCCGAGAAGCACCATAAGTCTGCGGAAACATTCGTCCTGAGCAAGCCCCCTGAATATCACCAGCAGGTCACGCTTGCGGCAGAGTGTCTGTATCTTCTGATTCATTTATCAAAGCACCTCGATTATTTTTTCTGTCATCTCCGTGCAGGTAAGCGGAGTACCGTCCGTACTGCCGAGTATATCAGCGGTGCGCCACCCTGCGCTGAGCACTGTATCCACTGCACTTTCGATAGCGTCAGCCTCTGCGGAAAGCCCGAAGGAATATCTCAGCATCATTGCTCCGGAGAGTATGGTCGCAATGGGATTGGCCTTGTTCTGTCCGGCTATATCCGGAGCAGAGCCGTGTATGGGCTCATACATCCCTCTTGTTGTCTCTCCCAGTGAAGCGGAAGCCAGCATACCTATGGAGCCGGTTATCTGCGAGGCCTCGTCGGAGAGTATATCTCCGAACATATTTGAAGTCACGATGACATCGAACTGTCCGGGATCACGGACAAGCTGCATTGCGGCATTGTCCACGAACATATCGCTGTACTGCACCTCCGGATATTTCCCGGAGAGCTCGTGCATAGTTTTGCGCCAGAGCCGTGAGGATTCAAGGACATTTGCCTTGTCGATACTGCACACACGCCTGCTGCGCTTCATGGCCGATTCAAAGGCTGCACGGCCTATACGCTCTATTTCGGTAACGCTGTAGGCCTCGGTGTCGAAGGCCTCCTGACCGTATCTGCCCTCACGGTAGCCACGGTCGCCGAAGTATATGCCTCCGGTCAGCTCACGTACTATCATTATGTCGAAGCCCTTTCCTATGACCTCATCCTTCAGCGGTGAGGCTGAACGAAGTGCAGGATACAGCTTCGCCGGGCGGAGATTGGTATAAAGCCCCAGCGCTGAGCGTATTCCCAGGAGTGCTTTTTCCGGCCGGTTGTTTCCGGGCTGATCGTCCCATTTCGGGCCGCCCACTGCTCCGAGGAGGACGCTGTCCGAAGCGAGACAGCCCTCTATTGTCTCCGGAGGAAGGGGGATGCCGGTCTCGTCAATGGCGCATCCTCCGATAAGATATGGAGTGAAGCTGAATCTATGTCCGAACTTAGCTGCTGTTTTTTCCAGTACCGCCACGGCACTGTCCACTATCTCAGGGCCTATACCGTCGCCTTTTAACAATGCTATGCTGAATTCCATAAAATCGCTCCTTTACTTTATGATCCCCTTTGCCACAGCCTCCATAAGTCCGCCGTTTTCGATTATCCTCTGGACGAACTCCGGGAAGGGAGCAGTCCTGTATTCTTTTCCTGTAGTAAGGTCACGGATCATGCCGCTATCCAGGTCAGCCTCCACCTTATCTCCCTCGGAGATACCATCGGCTGCCTCAGGACACTCCACGATAGCAAGGCCGATATTAATAGCGTTGCGGTAGAATATACGTGCAAAGCTCTTGGCGATAACAAGGGATATACCGCTTGCTTTTATGGCAATGGGAGCGTGTTCACGGGATGAACCGCAGCCGAAATTCCAGCCGGCAGTAATTATATCTCCCTGCTGTACACGGCTGACGAAGGTCTTGTCCAGATCCTCCATGCAGTGTGATGCCAGCTCAGCATGGTCGCTGGTGTTAAGGTATCTTGCAGGGATTATAACGTCGGTATCAACATTGTCACCGTATTTTATGATATTTCCGGTATATTTCATACGCCCATTACCTCCCGTGGATCTGATATCCTGCCTGTTACAGCACTTGCTGCGGCAGTTGCAGGGCTTGCCAGGTAGACCTCTGAATCAACGTGTCCCATACGTCCCACGAAGTTCCTGTTGGTAGTGGCAACAGCTTTTTCTCCGGCGGCGAGTATACCCATATATCCGCCGAGACAGGGGCCGCAGGTAGGAGTTGAGACAACAGCTCCGGCTTCGATGAAGATCCTGAGAAGTCCTTCCTCCATAGCCTCAAGGTATATCCGCTGAGTTGCGGGGATGATGATCGTTCTGACGTTTTTAGCGATCTTGCGGCCTTTGAGTATCTCTGCTGCGATACGCAGGTCTTCGAGCCTGCCGTTGGTGCAGGAGCCGATGACTACCTGATCTATCTTAATATCACCTATCTCGCTGAATGTTCTTGCATTTCCGGGAAGGTGGGGGAAAGCCACTGTAGGCTCTATCTCGGAGAGGTCGATGTTGATGACCTCATCGTATACGGCATCAGGATCTGCGGAGTATATCACAGGCTGAGCAGCTCCGTGCTCACGGATATAGCTGAGAGTGATATCGTCCACCTCAAATATGCCGTTCTTTGCGCCTGCTTCTACAGCCATATTTGCGATACAGAGGCGGTCGGCCATAGAAAGGGAGGAAAGGCCTTCGCCGGTGAACTCCATAGACTTGTACAGAGCACCGTCAACGCCTATTTTGCCGATGATATGGAGGATAACATCCTTGCCGGAGACATATCTGCCAAGTCTTCCGGTGAGGACTATCTTCATTGCGGACGGCACCTTGAACCAAGCCTTGCCGATAGCCATTCCGCAGGCCATATCTGTAGAGCCAACTCCTGTGGAAAAGGCTCCGAGAGCGCCGTAGGTACAGGTGTGTGAGTCCGCTCCTATGACGAGATCACCGGCAGTGACAAGACCTTTTTCCGGCAGCAGGGCGTGCTCTATGCCCATTTCTCCCACATCGAAGAAATGAGTGATGTCCTTATCGTCGCAGAAGTCCCTGCACATCCGGCACTGTTCAGCAGCTTTTATGTCCTTATTGGGGACGAAGTGGTCCATGACCATTGTGACTTTGTTTTTGTCGAACACGCTGTCTTTGCCGAACTTTGCAAACTCCCGGATAGCCACCGGAGAGGTGATATCGTTACCGAGGACAAGGTCAAGACCGGCGAGGATAAGGTCGCCTGCCTTTACGGAGCCAAGTCCGGCATGAGCTGCAAGGATCTTCTGGGTCATTGTCATTGCCATGAATATCATTCCTTTAAAAAGAATTATTTGCCGGTCAAGCCGGGGGAAATGCAGAAAGCGTCCGGACTGCATAGCTGTGCTCGCAGTCCTGCTTTTCAGGGGAGACGCTGTCTCCCCTCGCACACCCCTCTGCCAAAGGGATGAGCATCCCTTTGGAAACCCATTATTTGTCGCCTTCGGCGCTTATTATTTCTTTTTTATGTTGTTGTAGTTGACTATTTCTGGCTGATTGCTGAAATGGCTGCCGATGATCTTTTCAGCCCATACCATATCGTACCAGCGTCCGAATTTGTAGCCGCACTTGTGGAAATGTCCCACATTCTCATAGCCCATATGCCTGTGGAAGCCAATACTGTTCTTTGTGAGGTATTCGTCGTCCTCTTCGGGTACGGCTATGGAGGCATAGAGATTGGTAACGCCCATTTTTGAGAGTATTTCTTCAAGCTCAGTATAAAGCAGCTTTCCTATGCCGCAGTTCTGGAAATTTTTGTCGGCATATACAGCCAGTTCTGCGGACCAGTCATAGGCTCTGCGTCCCTTGAAGGGGCCTGCGTAGGCGTATCCTACAGGAACGCCTTCTGTTTCTGCGATAACGAAAGGATATTTTTCAAGAGTATCTGCGATACGCTGTCTGAACTCCTCCTCTGTGGGAACTTCATATTCAAAGGTTATCGCAGTATTCTTCACGTAGTAGGCGTATATCTTAAGAAGAGCCGCAGCGTCCTCCGGCACAGCCTGTCTTATCAGAACTTTCATATGTATTCTCC
>Ga0123334_1001520_pt1 | contig 28831 bp, 29 predicted proteins | sample BiotimSIPDNA_FD_89706 | JGI IMG/M metagenome (GOLD analysis project Ga0123334, IMG submission 89706) | Anaerobic biogas reactor microbial communites from Washington, USA - Biogas_R1 time_0 SIP DNA | ecosystem: Engineered > Bioreactor > Anaerobic > Unclassified | place: Washington, USA...
AAATCGGCAACTTTTTTTATTTCTTTTCTAGTTCGGTTCCTTCGTACATGTAATCATTCCATGGGAAGTTTTTCCAAATATTGAAATGTAAACGATGCATTTCTTCTACTAAAAGAATAATTTTGCCCACAACATGACGTTTTGGATAAAAATCATAAAACTCTTCATTAACTGTTAATGCAAATTGTGTTAAATCATTTTGAATAATCGGCGCAAACATCACACCATAAGAAAGGTCAAATATCCATGGTTGACCATGTTTCTCACCTTTAAAATGAATTCCTTGATGGTCAAAAGTTGCCACTCCTTTACCACATGGAATACTTGTCCTATCGTTGTCTTTTATATATTCATATTTTGGCAATTCACCAACTTCAACTTCTTCAGAAAATGAAAAATCAGGATTTTCTCTTATTTCACGAATAACTTGGACTCTTTGCCAATCCACCCAATCAGTTGGAGTATCAAAAATTTTACATGTTTCATCAAAAGGATGGAAATCATAATAATCATCCATTGTGCCACCATTTCCACAGTGCAAACATTTAATGGTATCGCCGTAAGCATCCATTTGTAGTTCTGTTCCACATCTTGGACATTTATAGAGCATATCATGCATATTAGTCATCGTTTTGCCTTTGGTATTAAATTTTACGCGAGCAATTTTATTCCATTTGTAGTCATCGTGGCGAAAAGCTTCATTAATCTGATTTTCAATTTCATCCGTAGACATTTGCTTTAAGTCTTCAGGCGTAAACAAAAGTGAAAGTGTAGCATAAACTTTACCTGGTCGGTCATCAATGCACACTTTGTGTGAAGTTAAATAAGCACCTTCAAGTTTTATAAAATAAACTGGAATATGATAATGCTTTAAATAACGGCCGGTTCCCGCGACAATTGGCTGGTTATGGCCAAAGATTGAAGAAGTTCCTTCTGGAGAAAAGGCGACTGTTCCACCACTTTTAATTATTTTATCAATTGCCTTAATGCTCTTTGGATCGTTGGTGAAATTTTTCTTTGGAACAATTTGCGCTAATTTGAAAAGAGGAGCGAATTTTTTTCTAAAGAACTCTTGATAACCAGCGAGCATATTGAATTTGCGAGGAGCAACAATATTTTTTACAAATAAGTGATCGCGCCTAGATTGGTGATTCCAAATAATAAAGGCTGGTCCTTTGCAATCTTTAATATCATCAATGATTTTATAGGTCGGATGATATTTGGGGGCAAAGAATGGCATTCTGGCTAAGAGGGCATAAAGTATCCACACAAAAGAATTGGGGGTTTTGTATTGCCGTTTAATCAGTTGTTCGGCAATAGTCAGTTTTACTTTTTTCATAACTAAATCCTTGCTGTTTAATACAGACTAACTTGGTATAGGCTAAAGACAAGGGGGTGTTGTTGTGGCAATTAGAAATCGTAAACAAATTATTTGATTTGTTTACCCTTTTCTATATCAAACATCACCGTTTTCTTTCTAATCTTTAAACGATTATGTTTAAGTAACTTGAGCATCTTCTTTAAATGTTTTTTGTCATTAACAAAATAATAAAAATAGAGTGGCTCTTTCTTTTTTTCTTTGAAAACAATTGCTATTCTTCCATATTTTTTTAGTGCATGATTTTTAATTTTTTCAATCACTACGTGTTTCACTGAATTAAATGGAATAGCAACATTGATGTAGTATTTTGAATTAGCATCTACTATTTCACTAGGCTCATGGTCATTGTATATGCATAGTTCATCTTCTTGGACCGTAAGCAGCGCTTGGGTGAAATAGTCGTTTTTTTCAAATTGAAAAAGACCAGGTAGAATGCCCCGAATTTTTTCAAACGATTCAATTACAACGCCCATCTTACAAATATTATAAATAAATTTATGCATTTCAGTGAACATTTCTTTTTCATTGTGATAATATCTTAACTGGTTATGAAAGACGACACTGAAAAACTCATTATTGCAACCTTAGATAAAATTAGACATTTCTTGCAAAGAGATGGCGGAGACATTGAATATGTCTCATTTAGTGACGGAGTTGTTTATGTCAAAATGCATGGTGCTTGCCAAGATTGTGCCTATGCTGATAATGACATCAAAGGCTTAGTTGAAGTCATTTTACAAGAAGAAGTGCCAGGTGTAGTTGAAGTCAAACTAGCGAATTAAGTAGCACACAACTTGGGGTGTAGCCAAGCGGTAAGGCAGTGGACTCTGAATTCACCATTCACTGGTTCGATCCCAGTCACCCCAGCCAGGTAATTATCTATTCTTGGAGTCGTGATTTGGGAATCGCGTTATCTTTTGTTTAGGACATAAAAATACAATGAATAACATTAATTTATTATACGGAAAAATCCATGTTCTTAATGAAGTAATTTTTGTCGTTAGAGACGAAATTGGTTTTACCTACATTGGTAGTCCAAACGAAGGCGAAAATGACATTAAAAATATATTTAAGAATGCTACTTTTGTGACCAACGATCCGTGGTTTAATAAACTCGAGAAAAACTTCATTGATTATTTTAAAGGCGAAAAACAGGCACTAGAAGTGCCTATTCATCTAATTGGAACAACATTTCAGGTGGCTGTTTGGCGTGTGTTAGATTTAATTCCGTATGGTAAAACATGGTCTTATTTAGACGTCGCAAAAGCATTAGGTGCTCCACAAAAGGTTCGAGCGGTCGCAAACGCGATTGGGAAAAACAAATTGTTCGTAAGAATTCCTTGCCATCGCGTGATTGGCACTGATGGTAAGCTGCATGGCTATGCCGGTGGTGTCGACCTAAAAGAGCGTTTGTTAAAGCTAGAAAAAGCCATTTAGATTTATTGAAAGAATAAATAAAATCTCCACTATTTAATGGAGATTTTTGTTTTTTTAAAGCAAGAAATTTTCGATGCGATTACAAATAATGTAACCATCGCGATTATAGACATCCTCGCGGTTATATGTAATCCGTTTGCCATTAGTGTCAAGAAAGATGCCACCTGCTTCTTCGACAATGATTTGACAAGCTGCTGTATCCCATTCTTTTGTGCCAGCACTTAAACGGTAGGAAAGTTCTGCTAACCCATGGGCAATACGGCAAGGTTTGAGCGCCGAGCCCCATTTCTCTTGTTTTGCGATTTTCCCACTATATTTAGCAATGACAGCATCTTCTTTTGCATTAGAATGAAAAACACTCCTTAAGACAATAAGGTCTTCGGTTTTGTCATTAACATGGATGCGTTTGGTAGTACCATTATGACGATAGAAAGCGCCCATCCCTTTTGCGGCATAATATACTTCGCCAGTTAAAGGAACAACCACAACTCCGACTACGACTTCATGTTTATAAGCTAAAGCAATATTGGTGCAAAAACCACCATCTCTAGCCACAAAATCTTTTGTGCCATCAACAGGATCCACGATCCATACATAATCGTTATTTAACCTCGACTTATCGTCAACGCTTTCTTCGGTCAAAAAAGCATATGTCGGAAACTTATTATGCAAATATTCTCTGATAATTCGATCAGCATTTTTATCGGCTAATGTGACTGGGGAATCATCTTCTTTAATCTCAACATCGAATTGACTATTATAAACTTCTAGGATACCGTCAATGGCTTGAATACCCGCTTCTATGGCAGCATTTAATTGTTCTTCCCACATCATGTTATTCCTCCAAAGAGTCTTCGCATCTTTTAATTAATTCGTTGACTTTATCTATAGAATATTCAGGATAAGAAAAGCCAGCGGCAAAACGATGGCCACCACCGCCATAGGCGATGGCTACATGTTGCACATCAACATTTAAACTTCTTAATTCAGCTTGTAGTCCATGGTTATCAGTTTCAGTAGCAATAAACCAAATCGGATAACCCGTAATATTATCTAACAATGTTACTTGACCAACCATTTTTGCTGCGGTGATTCCCAAAGCATCGCGGTCAGCTTTGCTGACGATTAAATAAATAATACCTTTAGGATTAGTTTTATAGTTGTTTAATACAAACGCTTTAATCTTTAAAGATTGCTCATTGGTCATGCTTGAAATCTGACTAATAATTTTTGGCTCAGCTCCATGAAGACAAAGGTCTTTTAAAATACTGAAAACAGTCACATAGTCATTAACGTATTGAAATCGACCGGTGTCAGTAAGTATTCCCAAATATAAAGCATTAGCGGCAATTTTTGGAATCGATAATCCGCTTTCTATTGCCAAACGATAAATCAATTCCGCAGTTGAACAAGCATTCGTGTCAACAATTTCTGGTCCTTCTATGAAGGAGAAGGTGTTGATGTGATGGTCAATTTTAACAAAATCTAAAGCTGATGGGGCGCGCTTATCTTCTAAGCGAATCAAATCGTTGCTATCTAAAATAACCGCCAAAGAATTGGTGATAATTTCATCGCTGACAACGTCCATGTGACCTAAATAACTATAAAAAATATTTAACCCACTGCCTACTGCGTAGATTTTTTTATTTGGATAATTTTGATGAAGTATTTCTCTTAATGCAATTTGACTGCCATAACAGTCACCGTCTGGATTAAGGTGACCAAAAATGACGATGGAATCGTATTGGTTAATTTTTTCTCTGAAGGGTTCAAACATTAAAAGTCGGTGTCCTTTTCTTCTTCATCCTCTTCGTCTTCTTCGTCGTCATCTTCTTCGTCTTCTTCGTCGTCGGATAAAGAATTAGCTTTATCTGGCTTATCCTTGAATGGTTTGTTGTATTCTTCCTCTTCTTCGACTTCTTCAATGTCGTCATAAGAAATTTCTACATCAGAATATACTTCGCTCATATCAATATGAACTTTTTCAAATTTGTGTCGTGATCTTAAATCCCATTCGTTTTCACCCAAGGTGACAAAACGACCATCGAGCATTAAGCTGGTGTAGAAGTTTGAGATTTTTTGTGCGGCTTGTTGTTCGGTAAACCCTTTTTCTTGCACACAATATGCCCAAATATCTTGGAATTTGCTTTGTTGTGGGTTTAAGCTTACATAATCATAAGCGAGATCAAGTAATGATTTTGGCATTTAAAAATGTCCTCCTACATGTGTGTTGGTGCGCTTACTCCAATAAGCGCGAGTGAATTTTTCAATACAATTTTACTAGCCATAACTAAGGCTAAACGTGACCCACATAATTGTGGATTTTCACGATCTATGACACGACATTCGTTATAGAATACGTGAACTAATTCGGCCAATGCACGAATATAGTTTGTAATTTTGTAAGGGGCTTTTTCTTTTGCAGCGTCACTAACGACATTAGTAAAAGAAACCAAGTGTTTTAAGAGATTGATTTCTGAAGATTCCGCAAGCATGCGCCCCGTTTCATCAACCGTAATATCTTTTCCTTGTTCAAGAATTGAACATAATCTAGCATGAGCATATTGCGCATAAAAAACTGGATTATTTGAGCTTTGCTCAATCGCTAAGTTCATATCGAAATCTAAATGCGTGGAAGCCGCGCGCATCGCGAAAAAATAACGCATGGCATCAACACCAACTTCTTCGCAAATATCTTTTAAGGTGATGGCATCACCTTTTCTTTTGCTGGCTTTAAATTCTTGACCATCTTTCAAGAAGCGTACCATTTGAATTAATTCAACATGAAGGGCATCTTCTTTATAGCCGTGCATCATTAAAGCAGACTTCATCCGATTAATATAGCCATGATGGTCAGCGCCCAAAACGTCAATGATAAAATCATAGCCACGAGCCATTTTATTCACGTGATAACAAATATCGGGCATGAAGTATGTATACTCACCATTGCTTTTAACAATAACGCGGTCTTTATCATCTAAGAAAGCTGAGGTTTTCAAAAAGACTGCGCCGTCCTGGACATAAGTGTATTCTTTTAAGTACGCAATTTCTTTTTCAATCGCATCGTTGGCTCTAATGGCTTTTTCTGAAGAAAATACATCGAATCTAACACGGAAAGTAGTTAGATCGTCAACAATTCTATCGAGTTCAAGCTTCATACCTTTTTCTTTGAAAAATTCAATAGCGTTTTCCATGTATAAAGCACAATCACCGATCTCATCTTTAATCTGTTTGGCAATATCGATGATATCTTGGCCTTCATAACCATCTTCGGGAATAACGCCTTCTAAGCCTAGCGCTTGACGATATCTCGCTTGAATTGATAAAGCTAAATTAGTGATTTGATTTCCTGCATCATTAATGTAGTATTCTCTTGTCACATCATAACCAGCGAAATCTAATATACGACAAATGCTGTCTCCAATAGCGGCTCCTCTAGCGGTACCAATATGAAGTAATCCTGTAGGATTAGCAGAGACAAATTCAACATTCACCTTTAAATTTTTACGTGGCGAACGACCATAATTATCATCTAAGTCGATTATTTTTTTAACGATTGCCTGCAAGGAATCGTGTTTCATGAAGAAATTTATAAAGCCAGGTCCGGCGACTTCAATTTTATCAATGTCAGACATATCAATGTTGGCAATAATCAAAAAAGCCACATCACGAGGAGATTTAGCAAAATGACGCGCAAACTTCATGGCAACATTACTTGCATAGTCACCATGAGTTTCATCTTTGCTCTTCTCGATAATAATGTCAGACAATGCTACTTCATAACCGAGTTTAGCTAAGGAATTGGCAATTTTAAGTTTTAAAATATCAACAATGTCCATGCTATCCCTCCTTTTTTTCTAGTAAAACAATGGCATCGGCTCTGACCGCAAAGCCACGACCGAGTTCATCGATATCTTCGTTAGTGCCCGCTTTGACGGAAACACATTTTATGTCAACATACAATAACTGCGCAATATTAGCACGCATTATTTGAATAAATGGTGCTAACTTTGGAGCTTTCAAAGTTATTGAAATATCAATATTACCAACTTTGTATCCATTTTCAACCATCATTTTTACAATTCTAGAAACGATGATGCTTGAATCTATGTCTTTATATTCAGGACTATTTGGGAAATAAGTACCCAAATCGCCAAGTGCCAAAGCACCTAAAATCGCTTCGCCCAAAGCATGATAAACCACATCCCCATCGCTATGGGCAAGTTCACCTAATGGAAAAGGAATATGGACTCCACCAAGCATTAATTTTCTATTTTCCACCAATTGGTGTATGTCACTTGCAAATCCTATTCTCATGATCTTTTGTTCACATTAAAACGGAAGAACATTATGTCACCATCTTTTGGATAATAACTCTTACCTTCGGTTCTTATCTTTCCTGCTACTTTTACTGCATTTTCACTGCCAAATTCTTTAATGGCCTCATAAGAATACACTTCGGCACAAATAAAGCCTTTTTGGAAGTCAGTATGAATGACTCCGGCACATTCAGGTGCCGACATATTGTTTTTAAAAGTCCAAGCGCGACATTCATCAGCGCCAACTGTAAAGAAAGTGGATAAGTTTAGTAACTTATAGGTTGTCTTAATTACCTTTTCTAATCCAGATTCACTGACGTTAAGCTCTTTTAAATATTCGTGCTTTTCTTGTTCGCTTAAAGATGATAGTTCACTTTCGATTTGTGCGGAAACTGGAATAACTTGACTATTTTCTTTTTTCGCATATTCCACCACTTTTTGGTACATTTCACAGTTAGTTAAATCAAGTAAATCTTCTTCGCCAACGTTGGCGACATAAATAATTGGTTTGTTGGTTAATAAATGAAAGTTTGTTTTACAAAAAGCAACTTGGTCATCATTCAATTTTGCTTGTCTAGCTGGCAAACCTTGCTCAAGAATTGCTTTTAGTGGCGTAAGAATAGACATTTCATATATTGCATCTTTGTCCTTGGCAATGCGCGCTTTAGAATCGCATTTTTCGATGCGCTTTGTAATTGTGTCTAGGTCCGCCATGACCAACTCTAAATTAATAATTTCGATGTCTCTAATTGGATCGACTGATTCTTCGACGTGAACGATATCATCATTAGCAAAACAGCGCACCACCTCAACAATTGCGTCGCACTCGCGAATGTGTGCTAAAAATTGGTTTCCCAAACCTTCACCTTTTGAGGCACCTCGAACCAAACCTGCAATATCGATGAATTCGACTGTTGCTGGAACTTTTTTTAGCGGTTTGAATAGATTTGTTAGAAAATCCAATCTCTCGTCTGGAACGGGAACAACACCGGTGTTTGGATTGATAGTGGCAAACGGATAATTTGCTGCTTCGACATGTGAATTGGTAATGGCATTAAAAAGTGTTGATTTGCCAACATTTGGTAACCCGACAATGCCTGCTTTTAATCCCATATTGATATTTTCCTCTTTTAAGTGCTTATCATTATAAGGGAATATTATTAAATAACAAAATAAAATATTATTTGTTTTATTTTACTAAGGCGTCTAGTGGATTAATTTTATTAATTCGTCTGCTGATTAGTAGGCTTGATATACAGGCAATTACAAGAGAAAGACCCAACATTGGGAGTAGTGATAAAACATTGAAATTGAAGGAAAAACTAATAGAAAGTGCATTGTTAATTTCCATATTCATAATAACTGACATCACCACTAATTCAATGCTTGCTAAAACAAAAGAAATGACACATTGAACAAGTGAGTTTACATAAAGAAATTTACGACTTTCACTTTTACTTAAACCAATACAGCGAGCAAGCGCAATGTCTTTTTTACATTCCAAAGTATAAAGATAATTGCACATAGTGAGTAAAATAATGGCAATCAAAGTGGCGACTGAAGAGAAAATTATCAATGCAATACTAATATATCGACACACAGAATCAACACTATCATAAATATCTTTTAGTGGGTTAACAACATCATATTGAGGAAAACTTAATTGAAATTTTGTTAAACTTTCGCCTATTTTATCAGGATTTTTTAATGGAAAACAAAGGGAGTTTGTCTGCAAAAAAAACGATGATATTCCTACCCTACATTGATAAAACATAATAGTCCAATTCGGGTGTTGATAAATTGCATTTATATTTGACTCGATTACCCCTGTTATTTTTAATGGCAATAACGCATAGTCGCTGATGATGTTCCCTGTTTCGGTAAGTGTTTCATTTCTTGCTGTAGCGGCAAAAACCGTGACCGGAGTCACTTTGAGATTTAAATTCTTCAAAAAAGCAGAAGAAACAACAATTTCATCAATTGACTGTGGTTTTTCTCCTTTGACCTTATGTTGATCTAAAGTTTTGAACTGCACTCCTCCTTGCAAACTGTTTACATAATTTCCAGAAAGGACATAAGGAGGAAGTTCCTCGTGCAAAAAAGTAGAAGCGGATCGAGTTGTCAATTGATCAATAATTTTTTCAAGTACATTTTTGTCTTGGGAAAAATATATTGTTTTTGCAAAGCCGACCATTAGAGTGTCAGGAAAAATTAAGTACCCGCCATGACTGCCTTTAATGGGTGAAAGCAAATTTTCATCGTTGGCCATGAAAAATGGGATTTGCCAGTTTGGGATGTCGCGTATTGTTTTTTGAAAAACCAAAAGTCGATCCCTTGAGGAAATTTCCTTTTGATAGTAGAGCCAAGGATAATATTTTTCATCGGCGATTTCTAAAATGAATTTATCCACACTTCTATCTTCCAATAATAGGTTAATTAGTTCGTCACGATTTTCTCTTGTTTTTAGGTAGTAAACCTTTTTCAAAACCCATGGTTCCCTGTCTTGTTGTGATATAGCATCACTTGTTGGAAAACGCATTCGTTCTTCAAAAATATATTCATTCCAAAGGTGATTGCTATGATATATACAGAGGTCATTTTCTAAAGTGAAACCAACCACTTTTAATAACTGTTGGTCGCTATAAGCCCACTCATTATTTGCAAAATCAAAATAGACAAGTAGATCATTGCGAAGCAGATATTCTGATAATGATTTAACCGTTCTTTCTATTTGCAGTTCAAAACACAGTTGTCTTAAGGTTGCTATATTTAGACCTAGTACAATTTCATCGCTCGCTAGTTCGCTTGTTTGTTTTGGATATACTTCTGACTTCAGGTCTTCAAGCCAAATAAATTCATTAATGTGGCGAGCACTAAAATTAGGTAGAGTACGATAACTCAAGTCTTTTACAATTGCTAATGTATTGCTGTCAGGAAAAAATTTTTCAAAATTACCATAATACGCCACACCTACACCTTGGATATAGTCACTATACACTTCAGCAATTTCACTAGTTTCATAGTAATTAGCTGCATATTGTCCGGTGTTTGAGATGCCATCATTTTTTAGTTTTACTATCATAGAATTATCACCGACGATTCCCCGATATGCCCCCTTGATATTGTCACTAATAGTAGCGGACAAACAGAAAGCAAGCCCAATTCCAATTAAGCCGAGTGATGTCATACCATAACTGATGCACGTCCTCCACCTCTTTTGCTGAAATACGTGGAACGTGTGTGAAAATAGAAAGCCTAAATTTACTCTCGCTTTTCGTTTTGGAATGCTATATTTTATAACTGGAAGGCTTATATTCTCATTTGGTATTTCACCAGTAATCACACTCGTAATGACGCCATCCTCCATCTCAATGATGTGGTCGGCAAATTGTCGCGTTAATTGCTGATCATGAGATACCATGATTACTAAAGATTTTTGCGAAATCTTTTTAAGCAGTCGCATGACTTCATCTCCAGTGTTTTGATCTAATGCACCGGTTGGTTCATCAGCCAACAACACATATGGGTCATTAATTAATGCGCGGACAATAGCGACACGTTGTTTTTCTCCCCCGCTTAGTTTATTAACAATTTGCTTCTTTTTGTGTTTAAGACTTACTAGTGATAAAAGGTCATCACACTTCCTATCTCGCAAATTGCGTGGTAAATCATGGAGAGTTTCAAGGGGGAAAGCTATATTCCGCCACACCGTTTCAGATTCAAACAGCTTGAAATCTTGAAAAATGAAACCGACCGAGGACAATCGCCATTTGCTAAGCGTTTCATCATTCATCGAAGAAAGACTAAGACGATTGACCTCAATTGTTCCTTGAAAACTAGTTAATCCCGCAAGGCAATTTAACAAAGTGGTCTTGCCAGATCCCGATGGGCCATAAATGACACAAAGTCCACGAGAAGGAAATGATAAGTTGATATTATCCAACACTAATCTATCCCCGTAATATTTACTTACATTTGTGAGTTTAATCATTTGAGCGGAGCTCCTCGGATAAAGAGATTTTCTTAGCAAAAATAAGAGGTAGGCAAGTCGATATTAAACATATCAGCATGGTGGATACTGCTATTAATAAAGGAAAGAGAAATGGTCGCCCATAAAACTGTTGAAAAGGTATATCAATTAAGTTTGGCAATGCTGTCAGCCTGAATATTAAATAATTAATTGGGTTTTGAAATAGTAACACTAAAACAAAAGACAATGCCGTCCCAACCAACCCAACAATCGTGCTTTCAAAAAGGTATATCGAAACGAGGTCATCACGTCTTGCACCAAGGCAAAGCAATATAGCTAATTCCTTAATATCTTCGCTATAAGAAGCAAAGGCAATTAGACCAATAATCAGCGTCGTACCAATTAAAGCAATTAACAAAAATACTTCCATTCCAATACTAGCAGCATTAACCAAAGCGAACAGAGCATCCTCCACTTCTATTGCCGAACTAGAAATAGTAAAATCCTTATCGCTACTATTAACTAACTCCCTAACAGTATTAACCTCTTTTCCGTTTTTTAGAAACATGTAGTGTGAGTAACCAGATATTTCTTCGTTGCCAGTTGCTTTGGCAACTTGCTCCTTCCATGAGGTCTCTCCGACGACCATTGAAAGATTGTTGACCATAGCCTCTTCCATATAACGATCAAAAGCCAAATAAGAGTAATAAATCTTAGGAGTGTTTAAAAAATCAATTTCATCGACGACCCCCACAATTTCCATGAAACGACCAAAAACGAAAAAGTCAGTCACGTATGGCGTATTTGGATTTTCGGTGTAAAACGTAAATGCACGATTGCTCTCAACATACAGGAAAGAATTTAGTGGTTCAGCGCGCAATAAATTCTTTAAATAAATATATGCTTTTTTATTAATTATTATTTGATTTAAATTATCAAAATTAGGAATACGACCATATAATAATAAATCATTATTAATTGCGGGATTTAAATATGAAAAAATAGGTAAAAATGAAATACCATCAATTTGCTCATCATTAAATTTTACTATAGGGACGTTACCTACTAATGCGTCATAGCATAATTCAAAATGGCAATTTTCAAATAAGGTTGAAATATGATTTATTTCTGCGTTATTTAATCGATAATTATTAATTAGTATTATAGGTGAATTATTATTAATTAATTGTATTTCTTTATTGATTTTTAATACACAATAATTAAATTGTTTTTTTGCATAATTATCAATCGAATCATTGGAGCCATTTACAAACCCAAACACCATCATACTGGCAAAAATACAAATAGTAAGAGATAGTAATGTAAAGACGTTTCGCTTCATTCGTTTGCATAAGTTTTTTACGAGTAATGGAAAATACCAATTTGGATGACACGTGGTTTTATTTGCTTTTTTTGGGCACACTTCGTTATCATTGTTAGCTATTGATTCATCCTTTATTACCTTTCCATCACTCATGTAAATCAGCCGATCACTGTACTTATAAGCCAGGTCAATATTATGAGTAACGACGATTACTAGACACTTATTGCTAACCTTCTTCAATGTATCCATGATTACGATACTGTTATTGATATCTAGTGCGCCTGTAGGCTCATCGGCCAAGATAATTCTCGTTGAATTAATTACGGCTCTTATAATGGCGATACGTTGCTTCTCGCCACCGGACAATAAAGAGCATTGTTTGGTTAGTAAATCTTTGTTTATGCCAAAAGAAGTTGCTACCGACTTGGCTTTTTTCTTGGCTTTATTAAAGGACCATCCATTTAATAATAGAGGTAACATTAAGTTGTATTGGACGTTATGTTTTTCTAAAAGATGGTAGTGTTGGAAAACATAGCCAACGTTCTTTCGACGATATTCAGCCGCTTCTAGTTCCGATAGTTTAGTAATATTTTTTTGATTAAATATAAGTTTCCCTTCGCTCGGGTTATCTATCTTTCCAATCAAGTTCAAGAGTGTCGATTTTCCACACCCAGAAGGGCCCACCACACTGATTAAACCCGTGCTTTGGAAGTGAAGAGTAATTTCGCTTAATGCTTTCTTCTTTATCTTCTTATTTATGTAAAAAGTCTTACCAATATTATTCAATTCTAAAAGTGGCATAAAAAAATCCCTCTATTAAATAAATAGGGGGATTTATTAATTTAGTTCTAGGGATTAGTGATCAAGTTTTTGAGTATATGGCACATCTTCCATTTTAACTGCCGCTGGCACTTTTGGTAAACCAGGCATTGTCATAATGGCCCCTGTTAATGGAACAATAAAATTCGCACCTGCGGAGAGGCGTACTTCGCGAATAGTAACCACAAAGTCTTTTGGGACGCCCAAAACTTTAGGATTGTCCGAGAGTGATTGTGGAGTTTTAGCAATACAGATTGGAGTCTTACCAAAACCGAGTTTGGTGTAATCTTCAATTTGTTTTTCAGCTTCAGGAGTATAAGTCACATCTTTTGCACCATAAATCTCTTTACAAATAATATTGATTTTATCTTTGATTGGAAGTTCCACATCATATAAAGGTTTATAGTGAGATTCTTTGGTTTCAAGAATTTTCATTACGCCTTTTGCTAATTCCGCTGCACCTTTAGCACCATCACCGAATGCAGTGCAATATGCATATTCGTACCCATTATCCTCACACCACTTTGATAAAACGGCAGTTTCCGCTGCTGTATCAGATGCAAAATGATTAATCGCGACAATAGCAGGAATTCCATATTTACCAACATTTTCTAAATGTTTTTGTAAATTGCAAATTCCGTTCTTAAGTGCGTCAACGTTTTCGTTAGTCAAATCTTCGAATGGTTGACCTCCGTGCATTTTAAGCGCTCTAATGGTGGCTACAACGACCACTGCATCTGGCTTCAAGCCAGCAACACGACATTTAATATCGAGGAACTTTTCAGCGCCAAGGTCTGCGCCAAAGCCAGCTTCAGTTACGACAACTGGCGCAAGCTTTAAGGCCATTTTGGTAGCGATAATTGAGTTGCAACCATGAGCAATATTAGCAAACGGACCGCCGTGAATAATCGCGGGGTTGCCTTCGAGAGTTTGAACCAAGTTTGGATTTAATGCAACTATCATTAACTTCATTACTGCATGTGAGATGCGTAACTCTCTTAAAAATACTGGTTTGCCATCAAAGTCGTAGGCAACCATAATATTGTTGATGCGATTCATGAAGTCCTCAATGTCGTTTGCTAAACAAAGAATAGCCATGAGTTCTGAAGCGACAGTAATGACGAACTCTTCTTGACGAGGTTCGCATTTAGTTTCACCTTGAGAAATGGTCACGTTTCTAAGAGCGCGATCATTCATGTCCAGGGCTCTTTTCCATAAAACTCTTTTTGGATCAATATTCAAAGGATTGTCTTGGAAAATTGAGTTGTCGATGCAGGCAGCGATAAGATTAATTGCGCTTGTCAAAGCATGCATGTCACCAGTGAAATGTAGGTTGATATCTTCTGTTGGGACGACTAATGCTCTACCACCACCAGTGGCGCCACCTTTGATACCGAATACAGGTCCTAATGAAGGTTCTCTGAGAGCAACTAATGAAGGCACACCGATGTAATTCAAGCCATCGTGCAAACCGATGGAAGTAGTTGTTTTACCTTCACCAGCTTTGGTTGGAGTAATTGCCGTCACCAAGACAAGCTTGCCATTAGGACGGTCTTTGAGTGTCTCGAGGATATCGAGTGAGATTTTGGCTTTGTCATTGCCAAATGGGATGACGAATTTTTCGTCGATGTTGATACGTTTTGCGATTTCAAAAATGTTGTTCATAAAGTTTTCCGCCTTCTTTCTATAATTCTCTCAACTATATAGCTAGCAATTGTCAAACCAGATGATGAAGGTACCATCATTGAGGAGTAGAGTTTTCCCTCGTTTTTCTGCGGTAATTCGTCTGAAATGACCACTGCTATTTCTTTCGGGTCTAAATTATTACGTTTCACCATGTAGCGAATCTTTTTTGCCAATGGATCAGTATGGGTTTGGTTTAAAGTTGTGAGATGAACAGAATTGGGATTAAAACGATTAGCCATACCTAAAGACATTATGCTTTCGATATTGTTTTCTCTTGTTTTGAGTTGTAAAGCGATTTTTCCATCGACATCATCAATTGCGTCAACGACAAAATCTACACGTTTATCAAAGACGAACTCTTGTGATTTTTGACAATATTTTTTCACTTTGACCTCTGGATTAATTGATAATAGTCTTTCTTGGGCTACATCAACTTTCAAGCGGCCAATATCTTTATATGTATATAAAATTTGTCGATTTAAGTTTGAAGGATCAACTTTGTCGTAATCAACGATAATAAAATGTTTAAAACCAGTACGGGCGAGTGCTTCTAACGCCGTTCCACCAACGCCTCCCAAGCCGAAAACAGCAATAACTTGCTCTTGGATATAGTTAAAATTGTCTTTGCCCAACAAACACATTGAGCGAGTAAAGATTTCATTCGCCATTTTTGAGCACCTCTTCTAAAAGCTGTTCCCGAGAATTAAAGGTCAAACAAGATAATTGATGTTTAAAAAAAGTCACCTGTCTTTTGGCGTAGTTCCTTGTCCGACGTTTGATTAGCTCAACGCATTGCTCATAGTCGCATTCGCCAGCTAAAAAATCGATTACTTCTTTATAACCGATAGCCGCCCTTGCGGTCAATGAGAATTGATATTTTTTTAACAAATTTTTAACTTCGTCAACTAGGCCATTTGCAAACATCGCGTCAACTCGGGCATTGATATTTGTGTAAAGAGGTTCGCGCTCAGGATTAAGAAAATAAAACTTCACCACTTCATCTTTGTAATAAAGGGCGTGCTCTTGGCTTGCAATCGCTTCGCTTTTTTTAAGTGTGTGCGTGCGTGCAATTTGCAAAGCGCGTAACACGCGCTTACGATTGTTTGGATGAATATTTTTAGTTGCTTCAGGATCTATTTCTAAAAGCATATTAAATAAAGTCTCGTTGTCAAATTTTTCTAAATCAGAAACATCATTATTATGTGTTTCATCTTCAAAATTATAATCGTACAAAGCGGCTTTAATATATAAACCAGTTCCACCACAAACAATGATGGTATTGTAGCTTTTTCTTAATTGTTCATAAACTTTTCTGAAATCTTCTTGATATTGTTTAACCGAATAAGTTTCGCTTGGTTTAACAACGTCTAACAAGTAGTGCTTTTGATAATCTAAACTGTTTTTTGGCACTTTTGCGGTACCGATATTCATTTCGTCATAGATTTGGAATGCATCAGCATTAATAATTGGAGCATTAAATCGATTAGCAAGTTCAATTGCTAACGATGTCTTGCCTGAACCAGTTGGACCTACAATTACTAAAAGCATGTTCCCATAATAGCACACACAAGCAATTTTTCCAGCAAGCTGTACAATGAATTTTAAAAATAAAAATCGCTACTTAATGAGCGATTCTATAGTTTTCAACAATTGGTACAAAGCTTCCTTAGAGGCTTCGTAATTGTTAATAATGGGATGAGCATTATAAAGTTGTTCTAAGTTTGCTGCTTCGGTAAATTTCCCCGCGGCTCTAAGGTTGGCGATATTGTGCTTTAATTCTATGATTTCGCTATTGGTTTCTAAAAAGGTTTTATTTTTCAAATATTCCTGCATTTCAGGAGTATCGTCGATTGCCTTTTTTAATTCTTTGACTTTTTCAAGCACCTCATCCATTGACTAATTCTCCTATCATTGAATAAGTATGTGATTCATGTATTTTGACTTTAACGATTTTTCCAACCAAACTTTCATCGCCTCGAAAGTGCACTAGCTTATTTTCATCAGTGTACCCCGAATACATGTTTGGATCGTTTTTGCTCACACCATCAACAAGAACATCAAACACTTGTCCCACCATCGCATCACTGTGTGCTTCGATATGCTTTTCTAAGCGTTTAACTAATGCCTGGAAACGAGTTGATTTTGTTTCTTTGCCAATATGGTCTTCCAGTTTTGCCGCGGGCGTGCCCTTACGCGGGGAATAAATAAAGGTAAAAGCAGCTTCAAATTTCGCTTCATCAACCAAAGTGAGGGTGTCTTCAAATTCCTCGTCACTTTCATTAGGAAAACCAACAATAATATCAGTGGAAAGAGCCAAGCCTGGAATCTTTTCTCTCATCTGTTTAACTAACGCCAAATATTGTTCTCTAGTATATCTTCTACCCATCGCTTTCAAGATTCGATTGTTGCCTGATTGCACAGGAAGATGAATAAATTTCATGATATTTGGGTATTTAGCGATAATTTCAATCATCTTACTAGAAAAATCCCAAGGATGTGAGGTGGTAAATCTAAGTCTAGGGATACCGAGTTTCGCAACTTCTTCGAGCAAATCAGCGAAATCTTTTCCTTCGTTCAAGTCTTTTCCATAAGCATTAACGTTTTGTCCTAAAAGGGTGATTTCTTGATAGCCCTGAGCCACTAGTTGTCGACATTCATTGAGCACATCTCCGAAAAGACGGCTTCTTTCCTTTCCGCGGGTATATGGAACGATGCAGTAGGTACAAAACTTATCACAACCATATATGACATTAACAAAAGCTTTATATTGATTGCTGCGACTAGCGGGTTTTATTTCCACTACTTCACCGGGTTTACTTTCAACTGCAACCACAATTTCTCCAGATGTTCTTGCTTCGTAAACAAGTTCATATAACTGTGGTATTTCGTGTGTACCAAAATATAAATTTACTTCCTTAAAAATATCCATCATGCGATTTAATATTTCAGGTTGTTCAACCACACATCCACATATTGCTAAAACAAGATTTTTGTTTTGTCTTCTTAAGGCTTTTAAATTACCAATTTCACCAAAGACTTTGTCTTCAGCATTTTCTCTAACGGCGCAGGTGTTTAAAATAATTAAAGTAGCTTCTTTTGGATTATTGGTTGAAATATAACCGATATCATCTAATAAACCCCGAAGCGTTTCTTCATCACGTACATTAGCTTGGCAACCGTATGTATGGATATAGTATTTTTCTCCTTTTACAAGCGCTTCAAGCGCTTCTTTTTTATCAAACGAAGCAGGCTTAAAAATGGTTGCTTCTTTGCGACGAGAAGCAGCTTTACGCATATCAGGAGAGGCGATTATTCTTTTTTTCATATTAGTTTTCTTCTTGGAAATAAATTGGGAAAATTTGCTTTGCATAACCAGTCGCATCGTCGATATCTAGAACAACTGCGGAAAATATTCCACGTCCTTCGTCGGGAGTAACAAACGTACTCTTTTTCCCGTAGACAATGCGATTAACAACTGTATCAGAATCTGAACCTAGTATACCATTGGCATAGCCGGTCATACCAACATCGCTAATAAAAGCGGTACCATTAGGTAAGATTTTTGCATCGCTAGTTTGTACATGTGTATGCGTGCCTAAGACCGCGGAAACTTTTCCATCAAGGGCATAGGCTAATGCTTGTTTTTCCCCTGTCGCTTCAGCGTGGAAATCGACAATATGAATATTGGTTGGTTCAGCTTCGTCAAGCAAAGTAATGAGTGAATAATATGGTGAGTTGACTTCTTCTTCCATGAATGCACTACCGAGTAAATTAGTAACGCGAATGGAAATTTTATCTAGCTCAAACACCACGCTTCCTTCGCCAGGAAAAGGCTTAATAAGGTTGAGGGGTCTTACTAAACGGTCGGCTTGATCGATATAGCGAGTAATTTCACTTTTGCTCCAATAATGGTTGCCTAAAGTAATCGCATCCGCTCCTGCTTCTAAAAGCTCGAAATAGTGGCTTTTAATTAGGCCTTTCCCATGTGTCACATTTTCGCCATTAGCGATAATGAAATCAATCCCATACTTCTCAGCATAGTAAGGTATTTTTTCTTTTAACATCCGTCGACCAATTCGACCGACGACATCTCCGATAAATAAAATTTTCAAATGATGTTCTTTCTATGAAATAGGGCTGCTATTTCGCGGTTTCAATTGCACGATATTCACGAATGACTGAGACCTTAATTTGGCCTGGGTAAGTCATTTCATTTTCAATGCGATCTTTAATTTCTTTGGCGAGTTTGTAAGCACCAATGTCATCGATTTTGTCTGGGATAACCATGACTCTTAATTCACGGCCAGATTGCATCGCATAAGATTGATAAACACTATCGTATGATTTGCATATTTCTTCGAGTTGTTCGATGCGTTTAATGTAGTTTTCTAAAATTTCACTTCTCGCGCCTGGTCTAGCGGCGGATAAGGTATCGGCAGCGTTAACTAAATTTGCAATAACAAATTTAACTGGTACGTCACCATGGTGTGATTCAATGGCGTTAATAACCACTTCTCCTTCGCCGTATTTTTTAGCTAAACGGCTACCGATTTCAACGTGGCTACCATCCATTTCAAAGTCAGCGGCTTTGCCGATATCATGTAATAAGCCTGCGCGCTTGGCAAGGTTTTGATCCAAACCAAGTTCTGCGGCCATAACGCCTGCTAAGTAAGCAACTTCCATAGAATGGTCTAATGCATTTTGGCCGTAAGAAGTGCGATATTTTAAACGACCAACATAATTTAATAATTCTTTGTTAATTCTTGGTAAGCCGAGTTTGAAGGCCACTTCTTGACCAGTCTTGACGATGCCTTCTTCAACTTCTTTTTTCGTTTTTTCGACGATTTCTTCAATGCGTCCTGGTTGAATACGACCATCTTTAATTAGCGCTTCAAGCGATAATCTAGCAATTTCTCTTCTAATTGGATTAAAACATGAAACAGTAATAACTTCTGGAGTATCATCGATAATTAAATCAACGCCCAATAATTGTTCAAGTGAGCGAATATTACGACCTTCACGACCGATAATACGTCCCTTCATTTCATCATTTGGTAAGGCGACGACAGAAACAGTTTTTTCGATAGTGACATCTTGTGAGTAACGCGTGAGCGCAAAACCAAGTAATTCCTTGGCTTTTTCATCGACTTCATCGCGTGCCTCTTCTTCTTTAGCTTTTGTAAAGGCAGCGATTTCGCGGCTGACTTTTGATTCAACGCGCGAAAACAATTCATCTCTTGCTTGTTGGGTGGACATTTGCGCTACTTTTTCAAGTTCGACAATGATACTATCTATTTTTTCTTGTAAGAGTGATTCTTTGCGTTCAATTTCTTTCAAACGACGAGAAAGTGTTTCATTTTTTTCATCAATAGCCGTCTCTTTTGTGAGCAGGATACTATCACGTTTATTGATGCTTTGTTCTCTTTGGTGGAGGGATTTTTCAAAAGTTTGTAATTCTAATTTTCTTTCGCGGATTTCTTTACTGGCTTCTTGCTTAAGTTCGTTGACTGCTTGTTTGCCATCAATCTGCGCATTTTTAATAATATGGTCGGCCTTTATTTCGGCATCTCTAATTATTTTCTTCGCTTTATTTTTTACGAGGTGTCCTTTTGCTATTAAAATAACAAGCATTAAGATGGCGCCTAATACTAATGCGCCTACACCAATTCCAATGACAAACGGCAAATCAAGAGCAAGAAGAACATTTGTTAAACTTAACATAGTTGTTTTCCTTTCAATCGATTTGTAACATAGTTAGTCTAAAAATAGACATTCTTACCTAAAATGCTTTTGCCTAAAGTATGCCCTTAAGGGAAATTATGCATTTTTTATATAATCAACAGGTAAATCTGATAATAAAGTTCTCTAGTGAGAATATATAGGTAAGTACCTTTTGGTACGTGATTATTATATGACAATTCAACTTTGCTGTCATTAACTTTGAGGCAAAAGCAAGATAATTGCTTATAACATCGTGGAAAAAGCGCTTAAAATCATGGCTACCAACTTAGAAAATAGCGAGATCCTATATGTATTTTGATCGACCTTGAAACTTTCAGATATCATATGCATAAAGTCTATTTTTATATCTTTAATACATGAACATTTATACAAAAGTACGCCATTTTCAAAGTGATGAACTAAGCTGCGATAATCGAAGTTTGCGGTGCCGACATAGGCTAAACAATTGTCTACTAAAACGGTTTTCATATGGTTAAAACCGGGCTTATAAATGTAAATATTGACTCCTGCAGCAATGAGATAATTAAAGTTACTTTTACCGACGTTATAAACAATTTTTTTATCAGGGATGCCTGGCATAATTAAATTAACTTCCACGCCTCTTAAGGCCGCATTTCTGACCGCGCTTAACAAATTAAAAGTTGGCACGAGGTAGGGAGTTGAAATATAAACTGCATGTTTAGCAGAATTCAGCATTGAGATGTACACAGTTTCTGAGACATACTCTTGGAAATATGGTTGGGGTCCATCGCCAAAAGGGAAAACGAAACCATCACCATCCATTTTTTCATAACTTTTTGAGCAATACTGTTTGTAATCTGATTTGGTATTGGCGAACGAATCATATGTTTCTAAAAAAAGAATAATCAAATTTGTGATGGCTTTACCTTGAATTCGAATCATCGTATCTTTCCAATAACCAAACCGATTAATCACATTAGCGTATTCATCGGCGAGATTCATTCCGCCAGTAAAAGCATATTTATGATCAATAATGGCAATCTTGCGGTGATCGCGATTATTGTAAATGCCAGAAACAATTGGTTTAAAAGGATTGAAACGGAAAATCTTAATACCAGCATGTTTCAATTGGATTTCGGCTTCTTTTGAGAAAGTTGCATTAGAACCAAAGTCATCAATGATGATGCGCACTTCCACTCCGATAGCGGCTTTTTCTTTTAAAACTGACAAAATCTTATTCCAAAGTTGACCTTCGGCAATGATGAAAAACTCCAGAAAAATAAACTTTTCCGCCTCTTTTAAGTTTTCAATAAAATCCTTAAAGAAATCTTGGCCGTTTGGGTAGTATTTAACATCATTTCCCAACGAACCGTTAAGTGAGGAGACACCTCTTAAATAATCAAAAACTGGCGAATAATCCATCGTATAATTTTTGAATTTAATTGCTTCAATGTCGCTGATTTTTGCATAAGCAATACATTGATTATGCGCATAAATAATTCTTTCTTTTTCTTTTTTTCTAACACGGCGTGGATAAAATAGGACAAAGAGGATAATACCAAATCCAGGTAAAAATAAAAGGAAAGTAATCCATGGAATCTTAAATTCCGGTGGTTCTTTTTTTGACACCACGACACAAAAAAGGATGACTGCGATTGTTGATGCAACCAACTGTATCGCCCACAAATAGTTTTGCGCGAAATAATATAAGAAGACGAACGCCCCAACTTGAACAAAGATGGCGAATGCGACTAAAATGAAACGATTAAAAAGCTTTCGAATGAGTTTCATATAAATGAATATACCACTATTTTCGAAAGCTTTAATGAAAAATATAATTTAAATCTTATTTAACTATACCGTTTTTTATTTTTGTCAATAATTCTTGGGCGATGTCAGCATTGTCTTTAATATATGTTTTAGCGGCGTCACGGCCTTGGGCAATTTTATTGCCATTATATTCAAACCAGGAGCCGCTTTTTTTAATTAGACCGAGTTCAACTGCACGGTCGAGTATTTCACCTTCTTTAGAAATGCCTTGACCATAAATGATATCAATGTCACATTGTCTAAATGGTGGAGAAACTTTGTTTTTCACGATCTTGACTCTACAAACATTGCCAATCATATCACTGCCATTTTTAATGGCTTCTGTTCTTCTAATGTCAATACGAATAGTCGCATAAAATTTTAAAGCGCGCCCACCAGAAGTAGTTTCTGGATTGCCGTACATTACACCGACTTTTTCTCTTAATTGGTTAATAAATATAACAGCGCATTCTTTCTTGTTAAGCACGCCGGCGATTTTGCGCATTGCTTTACTCATCAAACGCGCTTGTAAGCCAACTGAACTATCGCTCATTTCACCATCTAATTCCGCTTGCGGAACTAAAGCTGCGACGCTATCGACAACGATCAAACTTACTGCGCCGGAACTTGCTAACATTTCGACGATTTCTAGAGCTTGTTCGCCATTATCAGGTTGGGAAAGAATAAGTTCATTAATATCAACACCGAGATTTTTTGCATAGACGGGATCTATCGCATGCTCAGCATCAACAAAGGCTGCGCGACCACCATTTTTTTGGCATTCAGCGATTGCATGTAAAGCGAGTGTGGTTTTACCACTGCTTTCAGGGCCAAAAATTTCAATGATTCTACCCTTAGGGTAACCGCCAACACCCAATGCTTCGTCAATTAGCAATGAACCAGATGGGATGGCATCCACATCAACCGCTTCTCTTTCACCTAAGCGCATGACAGCGCCTTTGCCAAATAGTTTTTGAATCTGTTTCAGTGTTTCATCGAGCGCATCGGCTGAAATGCTTTCTTTTTCTTTTGCCATAAAAAGTCTCCTTACACTAATTTAATAGGTGGTCAAACGATTTTTAGTCCACATATTTTTATAACAATTTTGTCAGCTCTTCTAAAGCGAGAGCGATACTTTGGTTTTGGATATTTTGTCTATCACCTTTTAGATGATAGCGAAGTACTTTAGTTTGTTTTTTTGAAGAGATGGCGATAAATACTTCGCCAACTGGTTTGTTTTCCATTGTGTCGGGACCAGCGTTTCCAGTAAACGCAACGCAGCAATCAACTGCCAATATTTCTCGGCCGTTTTTTGCCATGATTTCCGCCACTTGTTTTGATACGACACCGAATTGATTAATTACCGCATTCGAGATGTTGAGGAGTCGATGTTTTTCCTCGGTGAAGTAAGTAATAAATCCACCTTTATAAAAACTTGATGCGCCAGGAACTGCGGTAATTTCCTTAGCGAACAAACCTCCCGTGAAAGATTCAACTGACCCAAGAGTTAGTTGCTTTGTTTTGAAAAGTTCTTGAATTTCCTTTACTTTTTCCATTACTTTTTTTCTTCTACGAAAACGTGCTTGTTTTGAACAAGGTAAATAATGCCTGAAACAACAGAAGCAATCGTGGCTAAATAAACTAAAATATCAACCACATGGAGGCCAGCTGGCCAATTGGCATCGAAATATCTAAATGGAAAACCATTTAATAAAACCGCGCCAATCGCAATCATTTCTAAAACAGTTTTTAGTTTGCCGAAGCTATTCGCAGAAATGACTATTTCTTTTCTTGCGCCAACAAAGCGCAAGGCATCAATAACGATATCACGAACGACTAAAAGCATAGCGCACCACATATTGAAACTGATGACTTTATCGGCATTTGGAATATAAGGAGCAAAGATGCTCGGAGAAATTAAATAAATGACTAAGGCGTTAATCAATACTTTATCCGCAACCGGATCAAGGAATTTACCTAAGTCAGTCACTTGGTGACTTTTTCTAGCGATGTGCCCATCAAGATAATCGGTAAAACAAGCTAGAACAAAGAAAATAAATACCACAAAGAAAACTAGGTTGATGCCTGTACCTCCCAGTTCAATTGTTTGCCAATTGGGAATGCAATACAAAATAAAAAGGCCAGAAATCATGATGACGATGGAGATGATACGCGCACAAGTGATTTTGGTTGGTAAATTCATTATTAGTTTCTCCTTTAATGAGTTCCGGTCCTGTAAGCCATGTTCTGTTATGACAATCATTTATCTAGGCTATGCCTATAAGGATTGATTCGTTTCTCTTTCCTTATTTCCCCTACCAAATTTGGGTTTCTCGCTTGTGGGGTTTACCGCGTTCCACTTTATTATTTCTAATAAACTACGTCACTGTGGCACTTTCAGGGAATAGACCATAGTTGCCCTTAGGTTTCTTCCCGCCGTTATGCACTCCTGCATACCTAGCGTTATTTTTTCCGCTAGCGCAATCACTACGAGCATCACAGCTCGTGCGAGCATGGACTTTCCTCTACTATCGCAGCGATTGTCCGGACCGGATGTTATTTAATGGTGTTTGGATTGAATCCATTGCTCCAAAGAAATTTTTCTAGAGCATTAATCTTTTTGACCAGTTCGATATTGTCGGTAGTGACATTATCGCTGGACTTGATGTTGGTAAAGCGAGCCTTATATTTTTCACATTCGACTTCTAATTGACGCTTTTCCATCTCCAATGTTTTGACCTTGTCTTTTAATGAGCTATATTCGTCAAGTGAAATTAGGGCGTTAGTTTCTGCCATCTTATAATCTTGAATAACCATATCGAGAAAACGATCGACTTCTTCAGCATCATATGCGTTGGTATCGATTAGTGGGAAAGTATGTTCAAGAATAGTCTTTGAATTAAGAAAAAGTTTCAACGCCATAAACTCACTTTCTTATATAATATAAGAGAAACGGCAATAATTCAATCTTTTTTCATTTGAAAAAAGGCAAAAAAGTGATATACTAATGCAGATTTTATGAAAAAATTTGAAAGATTATTGAAGGGACATAAATCACTCGTGTTCCTTGATTTTGAAGGGACGCAATTCTCGCACGAAATGATTGCATTAGGGGCTTTCCAAGCTACCACCGATAGTCGCGGTTTTATTAAGAAAACCAAAAAGCCGCTAAAGATTTATGTCAAAGCTCACAATCGCGTCGGCAAGATTGTCACTGAATTGACTGGCATTACCGATGAGATGCTCAAAGAAAAAGGCGTCACATTTTTTACCGCTATGCAAGAACTCAAAAAATATTGTGGCTTATCGTTTAAAAAATCATCGTTTATTACTTTTGGAAGCCATGATATGAAGATTCTCAATTCGTCGATTTCTTATAGTTTTGATTATCCGAAAGAAATCGTCCAAGTTGTACAACAAAACTTCATTGACTTCAATTCTTTCATCAGCGAATTCATGCGTGATGATAGAGGTAATCCATTATCACTTATTAAATACTGCGATGCATTTGGTGTTAAAGAAGTCGGAATTGCTCACGATCCAGCTGTTGATGCTGAAAACTTGGCTTGGTTATATGATGCGACAATGCGCAAGAGTTCTATCCTCGTTGATGAATATAAAAAAGTCTTAAAAAACTTTAATCACTTCCCCGCTCCAGTGGACACAGTTATTAAAAAACTCGCCATCGGAGAAAATGTCACTTATGATGAATTTGAAGAAGCAATAAAAAAGTACTTAGCATAATGAGATATCCAAACGGAAAAAAATACCAAGTTAAAAACCAAGTTAAAGAGACATCGTCCACTAATCGTCGTACCCTTTTAAGTGCGGCAAATCGTGGCATGTCGTTAGAAGAAGACATAAATTCATCAAACGAATATTATAAAGAAAGAGGTATGGCTTTAATTACTAAACGCCCTACTCCTATCAATATTGTCAAAGTTGATTATTCTCGTGGAGCACGCATTACTGATGCTTACTTTGAAAAACAATCGACGACAGATTATAACGGAGTATATCGCTCTCGTTATTTAGATTTTGAAGCTAAAAACACCAAATCAAATTCCGCTTTTCCTCTTAGCAATATAAGTCGCCACCAAGTTGAACATTTACGCAATGTTATTAATCAAGGCGGTATTGCTTTTTTTATTATTTGTTTCCAGCTAAAAAATGAAATATATTTGCTTGATGCTTCGTTCGTTATTGAATATTTTGAAAAAGGCGGAAGAAAGTCAATTCCTTATCAAGTGTTTAAGGAAAAGGGTGTATTGATTCGTCAAAACTTTAATCCGCGCTTGCATTATATTGAAGCAGTGGATGAATTATATTTCCGCTAATTTTTTGTTTTTATAATTACACGTGTCGCTTATTTTGCACTCATAACAATGGGGGTTTCTTGCTGTACAAAAGTAACGACCGAAATGAATAAGTTGGTGATGGGCTTTAATCCACCTAGCTTCCGGGAGTAATTTTTTTAGTTTCAATTCAATCGTTAAAGGGTTGGCTTTTTGTTTGGCTAAGGATAGTCTTTTAGCAATTCTTGAAATGTGTGTATCAACTGGTAAATCGGGTATTTTGAATAGCTCTGCTCTAATAACACCGGCCGTTTTATTGCCAACTCCTGGCAAAGTTTGAAGCAACTTCTTATCACTTGGAACTTGATAATTAAAGCGACTAATTAAACCTTCGGCAATTGATTTAACATATTTAGCTTTGTTCTTATATAAACCTAAAGTTTGGATACATTGTTCTACTTGTTGTAAAGAAGCATTGTGCAATTCATCCAAACTTGGAAAACGAGAAAAGAGCACCGCTGTTACGGCGTTGACAGCTTTGTCTGTGGTTTGGGCCGACAACATTACTGCGATGACAAGTTCGTAATCTTTATGATAAACGAGTTCGCATCCAGCGTTTGGAAAAAGTTCATCCAAATAAGCGAAGATACGCTCTAATTTAGTGGTCATCATCATCGTCTAGCCAAGGAGTTTTGGCGATGCGAATAATTTCTTCTAAGTTTGTGGACCAATCATCTTTAATCGCTGTTTTTCCTTCGGTTTCTAGTTCGTCGCGCTTTGCCCAAGAAAGTAAAATTTTATCGACTGAACGCAAAGATTTTTTGCCTTGGCTTAATGCCTCTTTTAAAGCGTTAATAATCGTCTCGTCTGAATAACCGAGCGCTACCCATTCACGAATACGTGAAACTTCAATTGGCGAAAGGCTTCTGCCTAATTCTTTTTGGAATGTTTCGAAAATATTATTGAGTTCGGATTTTATTTTTTGATTATTTTTCACGGCATTTTCTTTTGAGATACTTATTTGAAATTCGCTGTAAAGTTTCTCTTTTAATGGATTCAAAGTGGTCACAGTTTTTCCATTAATGGTCGTATATTCAAGTAGTCCTTTTGTTAATAAATCAGCAATTAAAGTATCGATATCTTTCACATCAAGTGACATTTTTAATGATAGTAAATCGGCAGTTATAAATGGATTACCTTGAGACAATAAATGATCAATCATCAAAACAATCACTAATTGGTTTTCAGTGATCTGCAGTTTTTTATAATTCTCCAGCAAGAGAAAACGGAAATCAATTGCTTCGGTAATCATATTTTCTATTACTTTATCACACCTAATAAATTGGCTATAGCAAATTGTGCAAAAAGTTTTTCTTTTTGTATATGATTGACTTTTTGTTCATCTATTTTGGCTAATTCACTTTTAATTTTAACATCAGTAATTTTGCTTAATAAATGGATATTGTTTTGCATAGCCTTTTCTAATTTGTCATCAATTTTTAAGTTGAACAACAATGTAAATCTAATTGCGCGCAAAATGCGAAGTGGGTCTTCTTTAATTCTTTGATCAGCCTCACCAATCATCCTTAAAATGCGTTTATTTAAATCTTCTTGCCCGTGACAATAATCGTACACTTTCAAGTTCTTATCCATGTATAGTGCATTAATTGTAAAATCTCTTCTTACAAAGTCTTGAGCTATGTCTTTGATAAAGACAACTTCACTTGGGTGACGATTATCGCGATACTCCTTCTCAATTCTTAAAGTAGTAATATCAAATTTCACTCCATCAGACGTTTTATACTTCAAAGAACCGAAACGTTTGAAAGTATCGTCGGCTTTAAGAAATTTAAGTATTTGCTCAGGAGTTGCATCACTGACAGCATCTAAATCAGTAAGTGATAATCCAAGCAAATAATCGCGAACTGTACCACCAACTAAATATAATTTAAAACCATGCTCTTCAAAGAGTTTGGCTAACTGCTGAAAAACGATGATTTTTTGATCCATACCTACAATTATCAAGTATTTTTTTCTTAAAGTCCACGACGAAAAAACTATATCATAGATAAAGTTTTAAAATATTCA
>Ga0123334_1001521_pt1 | contig 28818 bp, 30 predicted proteins | sample BiotimSIPDNA_FD_89706 | JGI IMG/M metagenome (GOLD analysis project Ga0123334, IMG submission 89706) | Anaerobic biogas reactor microbial communites from Washington, USA - Biogas_R1 time_0 SIP DNA | ecosystem: Engineered > Bioreactor > Anaerobic > Unclassified | place: Washington, USA...
CATGAGCAAGAACAAACGCGCCGTCCATGTAGCCACGATCAAGAAGCATCAGAATGGGAAGACCTACGTCACCCACCTGCTTCGACGCACGTTCCGGGAGGACGGAAAGGTCAAGCACGTTACTGTCGGGAATCTCTCCGATCTGCCCGACGACTTGATCGAAGTCATCCGTCGCCGACTGGCCGGGGCTCCCCTGCCTGCCGAGGACTGCGGCTTTCGGATCGTCCGCAGTTTGCCTCATGGTCATGTGGCGGCCGTCCTCGGCACGCTCAAGAAGATCGGGCTCGATCGGTTGATCTCGTCGAAGCCCTGTCGTGACGCGGAACTGGCCGTCGCCATGATTGCTTTGCGGATCCTTTCGCCGGGATCCAAGTTGGCCAACCTGACGAGCCTTCAGCCGGAAACGGCCGAACACAGTCTCGGTGGTGAATTGCAGTTGGAAGATGTCGAGACGGACGAGATGTATGAAGCCATGGACTGGCTTCTGAAGCGACAGTCGCGGATCGAAAACAAGCTCGCCAAGAGGCATCTCGCCGACGGGATGCTCGTGCTTTACGACGTCAGTTCCAGTTACTACACCGGCCGGCAATCCGAACTGATCAAGATGGGTTACAGCCGGGACGGGAAGCCGGGCGAGCCACAGATTGTCTATGGGTTATTATGTGCTGCGGACGGCTGCCCGGTGGCTATCGAGGTGTTTTCCGGAAACACGTCCGATCCCACGACCTTCACGGCTCAGGTCAACAAGATTCGCAATCGCTTCGGTATCCGGCGCGTGGTGCTGGTCGGTGATCGCGGCATGATTACCAGTAAGCGGATCGACGAGGATTTGCGTGAAACCGAAGGATTGGACTGGATCACCGCCTTGCGAAACGACAGCATCAAGAAGTTGGTCGATAATCAGGCGATTCAGCTTTCGTTGTTCGACGAGCGGGACTTGGCCGAGATTACGTCTGCCGACTACCCGGGCGAGCGTTTGGTGGTGTGCCGCAATCCCTTGCTGGCCGCTGAACGGGCCCGCAAGCGAAACGAGTTGCTCGCGGCGGCTGAGAAGAAGCTGGAGGCCGTGGCCAAGGCAGTGTCGCGCAAGCAGCGGCCGCTACGAGGCAAGGAGCAGATCGGCCTCCGTGTCGGTCGTGAACTGAAAAGTACCAAGATGCAAAAACACTTCGAGTTGACGATTGAAGACGACTCGTTTACGTATCGCCGACGCGAAGAGAAGATCGCCGAGGAAGCGGCGTTGGATGGACTGTATGTCATCCGCACGAGCGTACCGGCGGAGACGTTGTCGGCGGAGCGAACAGTGGCAAGCTACAAGGACTTGTCCCAGGTAGAATGGGCATTCCGCTCCATGAAATCGGTGGACCTGAAAGTGCGTCCGATCTTTCACTGGAAGGACGATCGGATTCGGGCTCACGTCTTCCTATGCATGCTCGCATACTATGTCGAGTGGCACATGCGCGGCAAGTTGGCCGAGTTGCTGTTCGACGATCACGAGCGTGAACTGGCTGAGGAAACACGAGAATCGATCGTGGCAAAGGCACCCCGTTCAGAGGCGGCCAGGCGCAAGGAAAGCAAGCGTCGTACCTCAGACGGGCTGCCCGTGCAGAGCTTCCAGTGCCTACTGAAAGATCTGGCGACCCTCTGCAAAAACCGAGTGTGTTGGGAATCGTCACCGGACGCCCAGTTCGACCAATTGACCCTGCCGACCGATCTCCAGCGCCGCGCCTTCGACCTCCTGGGCCTGGCCATCGGAATGTAGCCAGAATCGCGAATTTCAAAATCCGCCGTTTTCGGCGTATTCTCCCCGCCTCAGGCCCAAAATCTTGTCCACGAGAAGAGAAAGTTCGGCCTAGAGAAGGGGCATCGGATCGCCGATCTCGCGAATGCGTTGAAGTTTGCCCGGACTTTCATCCGAAAGGAAGAAGTTGGGCAGGCAGGTCCCCATCCAGTTTGGGAATCCGAGTACTGCCTTGTCTCCTGCAGACGAGCTATGGCCGATTCCCGCCGAAAACGCGTCAAACCGAAGCCGCTGAAGCCGCCCAGCACCAAGCGCATGTGGCTGGAGGGGTTCATCGACTACGCGGCGGGCGAGTGCCATCTGGCCGAGAACACCGTGGCCGCCTACCGGCGGGATCTGACGCGGTTCTTCGAGTGGGCCGCCGGACGCCCCGTCACGGAGCTGACGATCCAGGATCTGGGCGACTACGTCTCCTGGTTGCATCGCAAGGATTTCAAGCCGGCCACCCTGGCGCGGCACCTCGTCTCGCTCAAGGTCTTCTTTCGCTATCTGCAGCTCGAAAACGTCCTCGAAGAGAACCGGGCCGAACTCCTCGGCAGCCAGAAGCTCTGGGAACGGGTACCTCATGTGCTCAGTCCCGAGCAAGTCGACGCCCTGCTCGAAAGCCCGACCCAGCGCGATCCCTTCTGGCTGCGAGACCGGGCTCTGCTGGAGTTGCTGTACGCCACGGGATGCCGGGCTTCGGAACTCTCGAACCTCAAGCTCGAGGACGTTCACCTCGACGACGGCTACTGCCTGTGCCGCGGCAAGGGCGACAAGGAACGACTCGTCCCCCTGGGCAAACGGGCCATCGCTGCCTTTCGAGCGTGGCTCGAAAAGGAAAGACCCACCCTTGCAGCCCGGGTGGAAAACGCGCCCCATTGGGCCTTGCTCAGCTACCGCGGGCGGCGATTGCGGCGGGAACGGATCTGGGAGCTACTGAAACGGTACATAGCGAGAATCGGCGCACCCTCGAGTTGCAGCCCCCACACGCTGCGTCACAGTTTTGCCACCCACTTGCTGGCCGGCGGCGCCGATCTGCGGCAGGTCCAGGAGATGCTGGGCCACGCCAGCATCGCCACGACGCAGATCTACACGCATGTGGATACGTCGCGACTCAAGGCGATCCATAAGAAGTTTCACCCGCGAGCTTAGTCGACGGCCTTCGCCTGCTTGTTACAGAGGCAGGTGCTCAACCGTATTCCGCCATTCCTCAGGCGTAGTGACTTCAGCAATCAGGCTGAGGTCACTTACGAACTGGATGGGCATTCAACACAGCCCCCGAGCCTTGATTCGTGCCCAGATTCTGGAACGTGCCGGCAGCGTTTCCAGCGATGCGAGAGCTTCGCACTCAGCCGCAATCTCCCGATCGATTTCGTCTTGATGATCGAAATAGTACGCCATCGCGGCATGGGCCTCGGCTTTGCTCAAGTATTCGTGATGGCGACACATCTCTTCGACCGACCAACCGTGGGCGAGGTAATCCATGACGATCTGAGCAACGCGAACGCGAGGCGTGCTCACCAACCTGGCCGGCTGATCAGAATCCTTGGTGATGTGCGGATAGGTTGCAGTTGTCGACATATTCTCGCCTCGAGAGATGGGAAGGACAACGTTTTCACTCATCGCGACGCAGTATCAGAGCTGTTTTCGCGGTGGAGTGAACTTGATCTTCTCGACGAGCTTGACTCTCGTCGCCATAACGTACTATTCTGCCACCGCTTGCGCCTGCCGTCCATCCGGCTCGGACCCAGTTGTGGACATTTTGTGCACACCCGTGTGGGTGGTCGGGTCGTTCGCCCCGCTCGGAAATTCGATCAGGTGGGCGGGCGCCTGGACGCCCCGGCCGTAGGAAAGCCGGCCCACGGCCTGCCTCTTCGTGCCCCTACGGACCTTCGCGTACAGCCGCATCGTGATCTCAAGCGTTTGGTGCCCAAGCAGCTCTTGGACGCTCTTGGGATCGGCGCCACTTTCGATCAGCTCGGTCGCGAAGGTCTTTCGCAGGGAATGCACGTCGACCCGGGTGACCAGGTTGCCGGCCGCGTCGAAGGTCTTGGTTTCGATGCCGGCCTTGCCACAGCATCGCATCATAGCGGCGTGGATGCAGTTCATCCGCATCCACGTGTTGGCCGTCGAGACGAACACGTGGTCATGGGTGAGCTTCGCCGCCACTTGTGCCGAGTACTTCGGGTTGGCGTTCGTCCCGGCTCGCCGTTCGTGCCTGGTGGCCTCCTGGTGGCGCAGGATCTCCCACAATCCATCGTCGATCGGGATTCGACGCTCCCGGCCGCTCTTCGCGTGCCCGGCCCTGACGATGATCTCCCGGGCCTCCCAGTCGATATCGTCGAAAGTCAGCGTGGCCAATTCCTGGTTGCGCATGCCGGTCACCAGGTACGCGTACCAGATATCGCGCCAGTGAGGCGGGGAGAACGCCAAGAGGTCTTCTACCTCGTTTGGCTCGAGCGCCCGGCTCCCGAATTCCTCCACGGGCAAAGGCTTGATCTTGTCGAGTGGGTTGCACCCGATGAGCCGCTGGTCGACCGCCCAGCGCAGAAGCCGGCCCAGCGTGTCGACTTCCTGGTTGACGGAGTTCGCCTTCACCTGGTCGACGTGGATCCGCTTATCCCGGTAGGACATCACGGCCGCGGTGGTCAGGTGGCGGACCCGTTGCGGCATCGCCGGCAGAATGTTCGCCAGGCTCCGCGTGTACTTCCTCAGGCTCCCCGGCTTGATCGTCTGCCGGCAGTGCTGAAGGAACTGTTGTTCCAAGAGGTCGAGCCGGCAATCGTTGTCGACGATGCCATAGTCGCCTCGTTCGAGCCGGGCCCGCAGCTCCGTCAACAGCGTGGTGGCCGTCTTCAGATTGCGCGAGAGGCTCTTGCGGATTCGCCGGCCATGGTGCCGAAAATCCGCCCAGTAGGTCTTTCCCCGTTTGGCCATGCCGTCGGGGAGTGGGCTCTGCATGACGCATACTCCTTTCCGGAAAAACGCGCGCCCGGCAGCCCCGGTTTCCGGTCCGGGGCCACCAGGTGGGCAAAGGGTTGGTTGCCATTTCTCACGAAATGCCGGCTGCCGTGATCGCTGGTTTCCGCGTGGAGGTCCGCCGCCGACCCGTCAATGGGTCCTCATGGCTGCCTGCGAGCTTTCCTCCCACAACCTTGCCGCCAACTCCTGAGCGTCGAGTTGTAGGTAGTAGGTGTCGAGGGTCTGATCCTGTTGGTGTCTGGTCCACTTCTTGACTTCCTCGCGAGGCACCTTCGCTTTGATTCGGCGGGCAAACGCCCGGCGAAAGTCGTGGGCGGAGGCCCACTTGCCCGTCTCGGCGTTGGTGATCACGCGGGCTTCCCGGCCGATATCGCTGATCCGCCGGCAGATCCGCTTGAGCGAGATCTGCTCGCCCTTCCCGTTGTCGAGGAAGAAGACCAGGCCGTGGCGATCGGTTTCCGGCGTCTCGCAGCAGAGCTGCCAGAATTCCGGAGTGACTACCTGGACGTGCACCCGACGGGCCTTGTGGCTCCCGGCCGCGAACGTCACGACCGGGTAGGTGTTCGATAGGTCGAAGGTGATCTCGGCATCGCGATCCCAGGAGATCCGGCGTAGCTCGCCGATCCGGAAGCCCGACTCCCACAGGCCGCGGAGAAACCGCTGCCAGGCCTGCCAGTCACGAGGCCGTAGCCGCCCGGTGGCATCGAGCATCCGATCGAGTTCCTCACCCGTGATGCCGCGAGCCCTGGCGGTCGAGCCGCCGCGGCAGTGGATTACCGGAGCCTTGGCGATTAACTCCTGCTCGGCCGCCCAGCGCATTGCGGCCCGGAGTCTGGCTGAGTAGCCGCCGGCCGTGGTCGACGCCATCTTGCCGCCGATGAAGACCTGCCACTCGGCCACGTAGGCCGTGGTGATGTCGGAGAGCCACCTGGGCTCCCGGAACTGGCCGAGCCAGTAGCGAACTGTCCGCCAGGCCTGGCGGGTCCCCGCCGATCGCCGCGAGAGCTGCTCGGAGAGATACTTCTCCGAAAAGGCGTCCCAGTCCATTTTGTCGCGGTGTTCCCCGGCGTAGATCTGCCGGGCCAATTCGGCGGCCACCTTGAGGGCATCACGCTTGCCGGCCTTGCCGGTGGTTTTCTCCCGGCGTTGGTGGGTGGTCGGGTCCGACCACCGCATCACGTAGCAGGTGCGACGGGCCGGTTTGAACACGGTCATCGCGATCTCGGCCATGAAGTCGATCATGCGGCGGTTTCCTCGGGATCGTCGGGACTCGCGATTGACTCGACCCAAAGACGGATGGCCTCACCCGTGATCATGTAGAAGGCGCCGACCTTCGCGTATCGCACCCCGGGCAGGCGGACGCCGTCCCGAGAGCGCGGAAAGAGTAGCCGATCCTTGACCCATTCCTCGTTGACGCTCATGATCGCAGCCACGCGTTTGTGGCTGTAGGTCTTAGCGTCCTCAAACTCCCCGAGATGAACGCCTGCCATAACAGAACCCTCCTTACGCCCAGTCCGTGGGCGAAGAAAAAGACCCCTGCCCCGACTGGCTTTGTTCAGGCGGCTCAAGAACCACCCGCGCAGCCTTACGGTCGTGCGCAAACCAGTCAGGGCAGAGGTCCTGCTCTCTTGAGAGACTTTGAACATTGATCTTGAGTACGTAGGAGGAAACGCTTTGAACGCTCGCTATTGTTCATATTGTGCGGCTTTTGTCAACCTCGGCACAGCCGCTCCGCCAGCCCGACGCCTGCCAGGTGGCCCGGGTCGGGGCGAGCGGGCTGCTGGGCGGGCTCGCCGCGATCGCCGGCAGCCGCGGAGGTATCGGCGGTTTCCGCGGCGTCGGGCACGTCGACCACGATCGTGGCGACGATCCGCCGCGTCCGAATCGGCCGTACGGTGGTGACCGCTTTCGGCCGGGCCCGTCGAAACCGGCGAGCCACCTCCACCAGGTCATGCTCGGGGACGATCTCGGCCGCGGTCGATTCGCCCACATACTCGACGGCCACCAGCGGCGTCGACGCGTGCACGGTGATCGTCGCCGGCAGCACGTGCCCGGCCTGGTCGGTCACGAGGAAGGGAGCTTGCGGGGTTTGGTCGGGTGTTTCTTGCTCCGTCACGTCTCAATTCTCCTCTCGAAAGTTTGCCTGGTTTGACATCGCGTTCTGAGGCCCCCAGCAGCCCCGCTACTGCGTTTCTCCGCCTGGACGACTCCAAGGCCGTCCCGCCCTGCGATCGCTCGCGTATGCGTGCGTCCCGAGGCCGGTTTTCGCGGGTCGGTCAATTGAGAAGTGCCTCCCTGTCCTCCTCAATCCGTCGCCGGAGTTTCCGAAGCAATTGCTGCCATCTTACCGAGACGGTAGTGGTGCTCACCCCAAGGCGCCTCGCGATTTCGTGATTGGGCCGGCCGAGAATGAACCGCGCGTTCAAAAGGTATTGCTCGTGTCGAGTCAGACCGGAGATTCCGTCGAAGGCTAGGAACGGATTGGCCGTCTCGTGTCGCGCGCCAAGGGCTCTGCAAATCCCGGGAGGGAGACTCTCGATCGACAGCGTCTCGGGAATCTGCGGTTGTTCGATGCCGGCCGCGGACAATTCCTCGGACGTAGGGAAGTGGCCCAGATCGTGTGCGAGTTGCTCGGCCGCGTGGTCCGTCTCGCGCTGTCGTCTGCGCGTGGATCGAGCGATCTGATCGAGCGATCGGATCTCGTCCAGCACGCGACCGCGGATCAACCAGCGTGCAAACGTCGAAAACTTCAAGCCGCGATCGGGATGGAATCGAGCGATTGCCTCTGCCAGGCCGAGCAGGGCGCCCGACAGTAGAACCTCGCGGTCGACGGGAACCCGCCTCACGATTTCCCCTGCGACCAAGCGGGCCAGAGGAATGTACAGCGAGGCGATCGTCTCGCCGCCCGCTGAGTCGCCGTCCCGGTATCGCTCCCATAATGCCCGTTCCTCGTCTGGTGACAAACCGATCTCCGTATCTGGGGCCTGGGGGCCGGCCGCGACTCAGCCGGCCCCCGTGACTTCACCAGGCGACTGCTACATCTCGACAACTTCCGGCACTTGAATTTGTCGCACGCCGGTCGCCGTGTCTTTGGTGTTGTTTGTGGTGAGCCGGCTCTCCGCTGCGATCGTATCGAGGCGTTTCAGCATCTGCGAGGTCTGCCTGTTGAGCTGCTGCAACTCCTTCTCGACGGCAGCGTTTTCACGGCCGAGACGCGGGATATCTCGAAGCAGCGATCCCTCTTCCCGATCGATCCGCGAAGTCCTCGACTCGCCGGCTTGGCCGACGGGGACCGGCTCCACACGCGTGACATTCATCGTCGACGGCAAGGGCGAGATTTCCGGCCGTGGTCGACCGAGCTGGGGTATCGCCGACAGGTCGACTCGCTGAACGTCGAAAGTCACAGGAACCTCGATCGGCGCGATGTCGATGTCCGGTAGCGGCGCCACGTCGAAGACAACGCTCTGGCGGATCTGCTCGGGCAGCTCCGCTTCTCGCCCGAGACGCGGAATCCCCAGGTCCATGTTCTGCGGCAGTTGTTGAACGCGGTGGATCTCGGGTCTCGGGATCTCGGGCAGTTGCGGGACGAAGGGGTCGACTTGCGGACCGACTCCGCCGAAGACTGCCGCCTCACCAGGTTGGCGCTGGCGGACCAGGCCGGCACCGGGCAAAGGTTGCCGCATTCGCTCCTGCATTTCTCGCCATCGGTCCTCCGCCGCGAAAGCCGCCTGCGTTCCTTTCTCAATGAGCGCAGGGCCGCCGCTGAAAGTGTTGGTTGCATCGAGGAAGGCTTTCTGCGCGGCCTGAATTTCCCGCGTGTAGGTCTGCCAGCCGATGGCTCCCAGGTCGAGCATCTTGTTCGCGTCCTGGATCCGGGCCTCGAGCGCCTCTTGCGGCGTCCGCAGCGCGGCCGCCAATTGCTCGCCACGTGCCCGCAAGGCGTCCATCGCTTTGAGCTGCTCATTCAACGCGTCGAGGTCTGCAAGGCCGGTTGTCGGCTTTCCTGCATCCAGGCCGGCCTGGATTTCGTCGCGCATCGTCTTGATGCGATCGGCGAAGGACGCCGCCCAATCCGCCTTCTCCAGCTCGTTGACCCGTTTGTTGAAATCTACAAATGCTCCGTGCAATCCGGCCGCCGCGGTCTTCAGATCCTCCTGGGCGGGCAGGAACCCAAACGCCGTTCCGGGAATCTTCACGGTGTCTGGAATCATTGCCAGCACGTCGGCCACTTCGGCCGCCCCGCGGAGCAAGACGGCCTGCGTCGCCGTCCAGTGAATCGCAATCTGCTGAACCACGTCCAGCACGACGCCGGCCGCCGCGGCAATGCCGCCCAACTCGCTACTGAAGCCGGCCGCCTGTCGGCCGCCTGTCGAGAACAAGTCCGTCAGACTATCCGCTATCACGGTCAACGTCGGTGCCAGGTCGATCGCCAAGGTACGCGTCAAGACTCCCGTCGAAAGTCCAAGCCTGGTCATTGCGTCATTCGCGATTTCGACCTGTTTGAAGTCCATTTCGGAGAACGTCAAGCCGAGTTTCTCCGCGTCGCGTTGCATGCTGCGAAGCGTGTCCGAGCCGCCCGCCATCATGAGGAGCATGTCAGCGCCAGTTCGACCGAAGAGCTGCGTGGCGATGCGTACCCGATCCATCGGACTTTCGACGGTCTCGATCGCATCGGCCAGCACATAGAGTGCCGCGTCCGGCCGCATCGCCGCGAGCGATTTTGCCTCAAGTCTCAGCTCTCGCAGCACGTCCGCCACCGGGCCGCCGCTGGTGGCCGCGGTGGAGAGATTTCGCGTCATCTTCAGCAACGAGGTTTCCAGGTTGTTCAGTTCAATCCCCGACAGATTCGCGCCGTGCTGAAGGCCGACAAACGTCTCTGTGTCGATCCCCAACTTGCCGGCCATTTTGCCGATTTCGTCGATGCTCTCCATCTCGGTGCGGAGCATCCGGAAGCCGACCACGGCCGCCCCGGCCACGGCCGCCCCGGCAGCCGCGGCAACCGTCGCTGTGGTCTTGAGGCCGGATTGCAGTTTGGTCATCACGGACGTGGAGTTGTCTACGTCGCGTGAAAACGTCTTGATTCGGTTCGTCGCATTCGCCACGCCCGTGTTGAAAGTCGAAGAATTCAAGCCGAGATTGACCGCAAGCGATCCAATGACCATGATTATTTCGCCTCCTGCTCAATTCCCTTGCGAAGTTCGTCCGCAATCAAAGTAGTGTTGCTCTTCACGGTCGCATCGAATGCCGGCCGCAAGAAGGGGTGTGCTTCGGCCGCGTGGGGCCCGCCGTGGCCGAATTCGACCAGGTGGGCGATTTTCGCCGGGTCATGGACTCGGCCGTTGTCGTCGACGGTGCGGAAGCCGCTACGCGGTCCGACGATCGCGTAGACGCCGGACTTGTAGGTGCGCGGCTTGAAGCCGAGACTCTTCTTGAGCTGTCCAGACCGCTTCGGACATTTCTCCTTGGCCGCCTTGACCAACCGCCGGGCCGCCTTTGCGATCGCCGCCCGAGAGTGTTTCTTCTGGAGCTTCACGGGAAGCTGGTTCAGCTTCGCGATAAGCTGGTCATGTCCTTCGAGTTTCACTGGTCGCCCTCCTCGTGAGCTGGATCCGCCTTGACGCGTGCCTTGATGTCAAGGAGGAAGCTGGTCTTGATTCTCGTCGCTTCGTCATCAGTCCGGGCCGCGTCCATTCGCCGACGGAAATCTTCGACCTCAAGCGAGGTCGTGTAGCCTTTCCGGACCATCTCGCGGAAGAACTTCGCGATCTCGCCGGCCGGGTCACGCTCGACCTTGCGGCGGAATCGCTCCAAGGCTCGCTGTTTCTTTGCGTGTCGTGTCATCGTGCGAGCCTCAAACGCCGTTTGTTGGGTAGTGGAGGCGGAGCCGCTCAAACCCAGCCATAGCCTGGGCACGGCTCGAAGCCTCAAGTCTCAGCAACGGATTCGTCCGGAGCATTCCGGACCGCTCCGTCTTGACGAGCAGGCCTTGCTCTGCGATCTGCTGGCGGGCCTGATCGGCCCGATCGAGAGCCTCGAGCGCCGCCTGCAGAATCGCCAGCCGCGGGCCCGACCATCGGCCGCCGCTCGTCACCTCCGCCCAGAGTTCCTGGCACCGCCGCGACAAATGGCCCGGCGCCTTGACCGTTTTGGATGCCTTCGCTGCCATCGAACAACCTCAACTTTTCGATTCCAGAATTTCTTGAAGAGAAAACGCCTCGAAAAACGCGCCATGCTGGCGGGGCGGTCTACAACCGCGACTCTCCAGAGATTTACCCCCCCTACCCCCCCACGCCGGGGCCGTGGTGCCGAGCCCGACCAGCCGGCCGCTGGGCTCCTGGTCTCGATCGACCGGGCCGCGGCGGATGCCGTCGCGACCGACCAGGCGGAGCCGCCTGCGAGCCTCCGCAACGCTCATGCCACCGCGGGCCTGGCTCGCAGGTCTGGTTTGCTGGTCGAAGTTCTGGACCACCAGGCGAGTGAAGTCAGGATCGCAGACCGACAGGCCGGTATGGCACCTCAGCAGAGTTGCAGAAGTGCCGGGGAATGCCGGTTCTCGGTCGAAGAGCAGTGAGATCTCGGCCACTCGCGTGCGTTCCACCGCGGCATGTCCGCCGCCGTACTCGGCGGTATCGGCCGATCGAAACCGAAAGGACCCGGAAACGCCGCGGCATTCGCCGCGCTGAAGCTTGTTCGTGACGACTCGCCCGAGAACCGTGTCCGGCAACCTCGCTCGGAAGTGCAGGCCGCGGTCATCTGTCCAGAGAAACAGACTGCCGGCTTCACGGCTCGCGAGAACCTGCCCCGCGTCGTCTGCGTCGCCATCGTAATAGTGATTCACCACCAAGCTGCAATCAGTATCAGGGACGCTGGAGAACGCGTCACGATAGAAAGTCAGAACCTCATCATCCGGGCCGCCATTCGGCCGCCCGCCCTTGCCAACGGGACAGGCGATCCCCTGAATCACGTAGGGCAGCCGTTGTGCGAGAACGAGACTCTCGGCCGCGGTCGACAGATTCGGCTTCGCCGTGGCCGTGAGAACTCTGCGTGCCCGTGCGATGAATCGGTGGGCTGTTTCTGCCGGCGCCCCTCCTGCCCCGAGCTGCTCGCGAAACCGCCGCTCAACAGTCGCTCGATACTGCGAAACCCGAGCCCGGCCGAGAGCTGCGACCGTGTTCGGGATGCCGTAGACCTTCTGATTGTTCTTCATGGTCTCAACTCCATTTCGTAAGAAATACCTCGTGGCCCAAAGCCCCGCCCGGCGAATCACACCGGGCGGGGCCGGATCCCACACCAGCAAGGAGAGTCAAAGGTAGCCGTACCGTTTCAGCCGCTCCCGGAACGCCGGCACATTGACCCTGCGGAGCAAACCGAACAGCGCGGCGGTTTCTGTGGATTGGGGGTTAACGCAACCTCCACTGCCGGCTACAAAATGCAGACCCTCGTCCTTCAGGCCGCGGATCCAACTTTCCTCGGCTCGAACCGCCGCAACCAGGTCCGTCAGGTGCTCCGCGATCGCCGCAACGAGCTGGCGGTGTTCCGGCTGCCGGCTCGCGACAACGGCCGCGGAGGCCAATTGCCACAGCCGCGAATACTCAGCCTCCGCGATTTCACAGGCCCTGCTGGTCGCTTTCAGCTCGGCCTCGAGGCCGTTGAAAGTCTCGCGGCGATGCGCCGCCACCTGGTCAAGGTCTTCGCCGGTCAGGATCGCATGAGCTGCTCGGTCCACCTTGCTCATCTCGATTTCTTTCCGCCTGCCCGCATCCATCGCTTCGAGCATCGCGGCCTCGAGTTCAGCCTTTTTTGCCCTGACTCGATCGAGCCGCTCCTTGCTCTCGGTGTAACCCGGGAAGTCGTCCAGGGTCTTCACTTCGCCGGCCTGGGTTGTTTTCGTCTTCGCCATCGCTTCATTTCCTTTCATCGTTTCAAGTCAATCCTTTTCGCCGCGGCTCCTTCGCCCGGCTCAGTCCTCAATCTCTGCGTGTCGCTCGCAATACCGGCCGATCTCTCGCCGGTCGCCCTCGATCAGCTCAACCTCGCAGGTCGCAGGCCTCCGGCAGCCCACAACCTGGCAGATCTCCGGTTTCTCGCCGGCGGGCTCGGCCGCGGCCTGGTCGAAGTCGGCCAAGTCAAGGGCCTGGAAGGCGCCAGATGATTGAACCGGCTCGCCGGTACCAGCCGGCGCTCCCAGCTCTCGGACGGTCACCTCGATGTCCGAATCCGAATCGTCGTAATCGTCGAAGTCGTCCGCAAACATGGCTCAGCTCCGTTTCTTCGATTGCTTGCGATACGCCGCGATGGCGACCAGGCAGAGCATCGCGCCGCTGAACAGCACGGCCATCGGTGGCCACGCCATCCACAGCCCCACGGCGATCGTCGCCAGGCCGCAGAGCATCAGTAGGAGAATCGCAAGGTCGGTCATGTCGGGATCTCCGCGGGCAGCCGGGGGGACGGTGCTATTTCGTCAGGTCTCTTCTGCGTTGCGTAGCAAGGCCGGAGACAACCTTCTTGCTTTCGCCGGTCAATCGAGTGTCTCCGCCGGCTTGTTTCGCTACGGGGCCGACGTGGGCCCGCTCCGTGCACTCGGCCAGCTTCTTCTCGTACTCGGCGATCAGGGCAACCTGGTCTGCGTCGGGGGGTGCCTGTTGGTTCTCGGCCGCCTCGTCCTGCCACGGCTGGGTGTCGAAGAGCAAGTGCTGGCCGTGGTCGACAACGAAGGCGTCCGCGTCGATCGTGTCCGGTTCATCGGTCGTGATCCCGGTTGCCGTTTTCCAAACTTCGGCGAGCAGCTTCCTGACTGCCTTGCCGCGAATCGCGTCTTCACCCATGCCTGCGTTGACCCGGACGGCGATCCGCTCATCGAACGGAGCGCCGTCGATCTTCTTCCGGATCTTGCGAATCTCGCGGAGTTCGCCCGCCTGGACCCATGCCGCGATGGCGTCGACGTAGGCGTGCCCGCCTTTCTGTTCGACGCCTCCCAGGTGGATCTGGAAGTTGGTGATGTCCTTAGATTCCTGGATCTGACGAACGAAGTAGTTCTTGGCCAGATACAGCCGGCCGATAATCACGTTGATCTCGTTGTTTGTCAAACGGGCGCCGTGAATCAAGGCGTCGAGAACCACCTCCCGGACAGTTGCCAGCTCGTAGCCGCCTTCCTTGTTCTGGTCGGTCAGGAAGCCCGTCGCTCGGCCCTGCAGAGGCATAACCGCTTCCCGCATCACCTCGTCCGTAAGCGCGTCACGGATTGCGTTGAGCGTCCGCGCTGTGAGCAGCGTTCGCCGGAGTGCGTGGCCGGCAACCTGTTGGATCTGAACTTCGTAGGCCTCGGTGGCCTTTTCGATGGCGTCAAGTTTGGTTTCGATCGTCGTGAGTTCGTTCGGCATCGTCGATTTCCTGCGAAATGGTTCCTGATTTGTTTGGTGGCGGAAGCTTAGAACGGTGGTTCCTCTTCCGCCTCGCCGGCCGCGGCCTGGTCGACGGCAGCCGCGGTGCCCGTGGTCAGCCAAACAACCGCCGCTCGACCGCCAGCGGTCGATCGCACGTCGCCGCTGTCGACGATGAAGCCGGCCTGTTGCAGCTCTCGCCGGCGGGGTCGCTGCGTGTCCCCGGACATGTTCAAGCCGGCCTGAATCTCCAGGTCCGTCGCGCCGGCGGCGCCTTGCCGCTGGATGAATTCCAGGACCCGGGCCCGAAGTCTTGCCGCCGTTGACCTGATCGCCACGCCGGCCGCCCGCCTGGTGACGTGGGCGTTCGCACATTTCCGCGGGGAAGGATCCGCGGTGGCTGTCGGGGAGTCGAATAGTGATAGCTGCGTTTCCATGCCTCGCCTCAGCTCCATGCGTCGAATTCGGAATAGCGGGCCGGCCCCGGGGGATCGCTGAACCGGCCGGTAGGCCCGTCGAACGACAGGTGATATTCTCCGCAAGGTCCGTTCCGGTTCTTCTCGACATACAGAAATGCTTTGCCCTTCGCGTCGGGATCATCACGGTCAACGCGCTCCGGTCGATGGAGGAAGGCGATCACGTCGGCGTCTTGTTCGATGTCACCGGATTCTCGCAGATGGCTCAGCCGCGGCCGCGTCTCGCCCTTTGCTTCGGCCGCTCGCCCGAGCTGTGCCAGGCAGAGAACCGGGACCGCGAATTCCGCCGCGATGTCCTTCAGGTCGGCCGTCATCTGCGCAACCTGCAAGTATCGCGTCTGCCGCGGGTCTGCTGGTTGAAGCCGCGTCAGGTAATCCACCACAACCAGGTCGAGAGAGTGCTTCTGCCGGCGGAACATGACCTCCCAACGGATCTCGGCAACCGTCATCCGCGTCCGGTCGACCAGGTGGAGGTACTGAGCCGGCAGATCCAGGTTGCCCGTGACGAGCCGGCTCCGGTCATTGTGGCTCAGCAATCGGCTGCGGATGGCCTGCAAGCTGACGCCGGCCCGATTCGCCAAGATCCGCTCGGCCAAGGATCTCGCCGACATTTCGAGCGTGACGATCAACGCGTGCCGGCCGTGGTCTGCGAAGTGAAGGGCAATTTGTGTTGCGAGCGCCGTCTTGCCCATCGAGGGACGCGCTGCAAGGATCGACAGTTCTCCGGGGTACAGGCCGCCGATTTCGGTGTCGAACGCCTGGAAGCCGATCGTCCGGCCGATGGGCTGGCTTGCCGGCTCCGCCAGGTCCTGGAGCGTTTGCGCGAACAGAACCGGCGTGTCGATCGACTTCGGCTTGTCGGCCCTGGTGACGGCCAGCAGACGCTCCGCTGTGCTACTGGCGATCGCCGCGGGGGCCTGGCTATCGTCGTAGGCGTCGACCAGGACGCCGGTTGTCTCTCGAATGAGCCGGCGGCGCTGTGAGTGCCTCAGAACGATTTCCGCGTGGTTCGCGACGTTGGACGGGATGCCGGTCTCTCGGAGGATCTCGGTCAAGTAGGCGTGCCCGCCGATCGCCTCGAGGTCTCCGTTGCTCCGCAGCCGATCCAGAAGGAGAACCTCATCCACTCGCGAGCCGGCCGCGTACAGTCCGAGAATGTGTCCGAAGAGCCGGCGGTGTGCGTCGACGTAGAAATCATCGGCCCCGAGCTGCTGGGCGATCTCGGGCACCCTGGATGGATCCAAGAGCAGGCAGCCGATTGTCGACCTTTCGGCCGTCGCGTCATGCGGCGGAAGTCGATCGAGGATCTCGGAGTTGACGGGGGACCGATTCATTTCGAGTGCCTCCGGTCCGGCCCGTCGAGAGGAAACACCGTTCCCGCCGTCAGCCGGCTGAAGATGCGATCGTCGAAGACTTCGGCCAACGCCGGCGGCTCAAGATTCGTGATGTAGATGGCGATGTTCCCGGCGTGGAATTCGCGTTCGTCGAGCATCCGCTTGACCACCGAGTAGGTCAACTCGTTCGTCCGCCGCTGTGCCAGCTCGTCCAGGATGACGAGAGCCTTGCCGGCCAGCCGCTCCCACTCGACCGCGACTTCGGCGGGTTGGCGCTGCATCGTGAAGTCCGCGAGCGAGTCAACAGAGTGGTAGGCCGCGGTGTCGGCGAAGTCGGCCAAGCAGAGCGCCGCCCGACTCTTACCGGCTCCGACGGCACCGTGGAGAAGCAGGGGCCAAGGTGCTTCCCCTGCGACCAGTTGGCGGAACATGTCGACCAGTCGCCGGTCAACCTGGTTCATGCCGCGGGGCAGGCCGAGAAGCAACCGCCGTTCAGGCCGATCCCGCAGTCTGAGCTTGGCCATTCGCGCCGTATCGGCTGTGCACTCGTGTTGGGTCAGCAGCTTGTCGAAGTGATTTTCCATTGCCGTTTCGACCTCCGCGTTCGTCCTGCGCTTTCGACAGCCAGGTGTTCAGGAATCGGGGCATGCCCTTTGGGGTCTTGCGCTTTTCGGGGTTGTCCTTGCACCACTGCCGCGCCTTCCGGCATTCGGCTACGATGTCCAGACCGGGGAAGGCTTCGGAGTACTCGTCGACCTTCGATTGGGTCAGGTGCCAGGTCTTCGCGCCGGTTCCGACTGTTGGAAACTCCAACACAACCGGCTCGGCCTTCAGCTTGGAGCCGTTCGGAGAAGGCTCCGAGCAAAAAGACTCCGAAGGAGTCTTTGATACTTCTTCTCTTCTCTCTTCTTCTCTGGTCACGCTTGCGTCACGGTCGACCGTGACAGGTGTCACGCCTCGCCGTGACTTGCGTTGCCGCTTCTGTGCGCTTGCTCGCGTCTTGGCTGTTGTGCCGTTGTGCTCGCAATAATCAGGAAATTTCACGAAGTCGGCACCGATTTCGAGCCAGCCCACGGCCTCTAACTCCCGGCAGAAGCCGGGCGTTTCGGCGAAGACATCGAGCGACTCAGCATCCATTTCGAGCAGGCCGTTCTCGGTCGCGTGTTGGTCTGCAACGGTCCACACTGCATGCAGTGCGCCAATGACCGTGACACGTGTCACGCTCAAGCGTGACGCGAGTTTGACCACCTTCGGATGGCTCGATAGGTTGCAGCGCATCTTGATCCAGTCACCGCTCATCGGTCAGTTCCATCTGCCTGTTGGGGGTCCTCAGACGCCCTGCCAGTTTGTTCAAGCTGATCGACGGCATCCAACGGAATGCGTCGACGCCGCCCCATCTGAATGACCGGGATCTCTCCACGACGAATCATGCCATCGATCGTGTACCAGGATACCTCGAGGTACTCGGCGGCCCTCTCGACGGTCACGGTCAAGGGACGGTTACTTCTCATCGCCGTGGCCCCCATAGCGTCCATTCTGGGTGGAATCAGGTGCGAAATTTGCGCACCTCCCAACACGCAAGTTCTCATCGCCGTGGCCCCCATAGCGTCCATTCTGGGAGCGTTCGCGCGCCGCGCTGCCCCGGCTACCGCGGGTCTCGCCGGCCGATCCGAGTATCAGCGCATCGAGCTGGTGACGGTCAATGAGGATCTTGCCGCGGACCGGCCGATGCGGAGTCAGGTCTCCGCGTTCGATCAGCCGGCGCAGGGAATCCTCGCTCAAATCGCAGTACAAAGCAGCAGACGCGATGGAATAGAACCGCTGGTGTGGCTGTGCCAACAACGCGTCGAGCCGCTCCGTGATCGCCTGGAGCGCCTCGACGTCAGTCACCGGTAGTGGCCTCTACGGGCTTCGCTGATTGGAGATACTCTTCCACCGCTGCCCATGGAATCCGTCGACGTGTCCCGAGCATCACCACGGGAAACACCCCAAGATTCACCATCTTCCGAATAGTCGGCGGAGAAACTCCGATCCGTCGCCCGACCTCCGACATCGAGCCAGTTTCCGCTTGCTGTACTTTGCACCGCATGACGCTTGTCCTCCTCGAAAGAAACTGACACAACCTTCTCAATCAGTTGCATCGGACAAACGTCTAAATAAATTCGCCCACTTTGTAATTTTTTCCTGGAGTGGGGGCTGACCGATCCCCGAAACCATTCGAGGCGCTTGAGGCCGTTGTGGCCATTTTGTGACCAAACGTGACCCAAAACAGCCCAAAAGAGCGTTTTAGACAGCTCGGGTTGTCACAACCAAGAAATTCAGAAGCCCTATAAGCGTAAGGACTTACAGGGCTTTGTGACTATAGCTGTTTTCGCGGTGGGGTGAACTTGATCTTCTCGACGAGCTTGACGACCTGGCCGTCCTGGACATAGCCGGAGACGGCCGTCATGGCCTGGATGACGTACTCGTAGCGGAGATTGTAGTCGCAATCGAATTCGATCTCGGTGCTCTCCAGCGAGCCCGGACCCGGGTGGTCGCCCACGACCTCGCGGACCTTGGTACGCAACTCGGCCAGGTTGGAGACGGGAACATCGGCGAACTTGATGCCCGCAACCCGGCCGTTCTCCGCGGCCGTGATGCGGATCTTGATGGGCGGCATGGCCGTCGGATCGGGCGTCCCCTGAGCAGCCTGGGCCGGCATCTTCACGTTGAAATCGCCTTCCGGGGCGATAATCTTGAAGGTCATCACGAAGAACACCAGCAGCAGGAAGACGATATCGATCATCGAAGTCATCTGCAGGCCGATTGTCTCTTCGTCGCGTCCGGTATTGCGGATCTTCATGGCACGACTGCTCCACAGGTTACGTACGCGAAATCCCGCGAGACAGTGCCTCCTGCTGTTTCGCACGCAGGGCGAACTTCTCGAAGCCGACGTTCTGGCAGATCTGCATGATCTCCTGGATCAGGCCGAACTGGGCGTCGAGGTCTCCGCGAATGATGATGGTCGCCTGGCTGGCCAGGCCCTCGCTCTTTCGCACGAGCACCTGGTATTCCACCGTCAGCAGACGCGTCAGGTCCTGAATGGGGACCTCGTTGGGGCCCATGATGGCCGTTCCCTTGGAGGTCAAGTGGATCGTAATGGGCGAGTCGAGCGGTGCGTCGGGCGGCTTGGCAAGTTCGCTCGACGGCAAGCGAATCCGCTGGTTCTGGTCGGCTTCGGTAAAATTGACCAGCACCATGAAGAAGGCGATCAACTGGAAGACCATGTCGATCATGGGCGTCATGTCGCCTTCTTGAATTCCGGTGGATCTCTTGGCCAGTCGCATGGCAATTCGGCGAGTAGAAGGAACGGACTTGTCTGAACAACCGGGCCGGCTATTTCTTCTGGAAGCGGCCCATCAGGCCTTCGCTGACAATGCCCACTTCGAGTACCAGCCGGGCGATCCGGTTCTTGAGGATGTTGTAGGCGGCGATCGCGGGGATGGCGATCACCAATCCGATCAACGTCGTGAACAGAGCCTTGGAAATACCTTCCGCCAGTTCCGACGGCTTGGGTGTCGTCGGGCTGTTGGCGATCGTTCGGAATGAGTCGACCATACCGACCACGGTTCCCAGCAGCCCGATCATCGGGGCGATCGTGCCGATCAGACCAAGGTAGCTGAGGCGGTGTTCGAGCTTCATGTTCTCTTCTTCACCCACCTCCTGCATGGCTTCGATGGCCTGCTCGTAGCCGGTTTGCAGTTTTTCCAGTCCCGCAGAGAGGACGAGCCCGAGAAACGATTCGTCGGCCTTCGCCAACTCGTAGGCCTCTTGATAGCGCTTCTCGTTGAGATGGCCCTCGAAACCTTCTACCAGCCCCGCGGGGATCACGCTCTCGCGGCGGGCCGTGAGCAGATTCATCACGAACAGGGCCACGGTTGTGAATGATAGGGCGAGAAACACGAGACTGAAGAACCAGCCCAAGGCGCCGACCATCCAGCTCAGATAGTTCTGTTCATTGGCAGGCGAGGTCTCTCCCCCTCCAGCGTTCGGAGCGTCTGCCGGAGCAGCCGGGGCCGGCGCCGCAGCTTCGGCCGGGGGCAGATCGTCACCGAGATCGAGGTTCTCTTCGGGGGGGGCTTCGGCGGCGATGGCGAAGGGGCCGCCAAGAATCGTCAGTGCTGCCGCGGCTCCCACGATGAACAAGGCAGCGATGAGGAGAGGAGGAGTGGCTCTCTGCGAACCGAGCAACAACCGACGCCGCATTGTAACCTCCCAGCAGATGGCGCTGATTTGAGAGTGTTGTTCCTTGACTGATGTGAGTGCAAGGTCCAGTGTAATCGGGATTTACAGTTTTGGTAAACCATGGGAACGGGAAAAATGGGCGGTGCAGCCGGCGCCAGCGGTCCCCTCCTAACGGGGAGACCGTTTGTAGCGATCGCGCAAGACACGGGCCGCCTCTTCGGCGCGCTCAGGCATCTTCTCTTCTTCCCACAGATCCACCAGATTCTGCAGCGCCTCGATATGATTCGGCGGCGAGTTGAAGTAGACCAGGTGGACGTGGAGAAATGCCAGCAGGGCGTCCTTGGGCCGATTGCCGGCTCGATACGACGCCCCCATGGCGTTGTAGGCTTCGGCCAGCAACTGGCTGTCCTCGGCATCGGCTTGCTTGATGACGTTCTGGACCATTTCGATGGCCTGATCCAGTTTGCCTGAGGCGGCCAGGCAACGGGCTTCACCGAGGGTTGCCGAAAGCTTGCAGGCTTGGATACCGGGCACCGTATCCGGAGTATTCAGGGCGACCTTGAACCAGTTGGACGCCTCCGCGTACTTTTCTTCGCTCAGATACGACTGCCCCAACGCAACGGCGGCGCGTGCCCGATAGTCGGGCCAGGGCGCCTTCTGGCCCACCGTCTTGTAGGCATTCTGGGCGGCTTGGGGATTTCCGGCAGCGCCGGCCAGATCGCCGAACAGCATCTGGGCATCCAGATAATGGTAGCTGTTGTTCTGGGCGTTCACGAAGCCGAGCAACATTCTCCCCGCTTCGGCGATGTTGCCCCCACCGACCAGGGCCAACTGGGCAGCCGAATAGGCCTTGTAGTACTCGACGTCCTGCACGATCTCGCGGCGGCTGATCTCCGCCGGGTTCAGATCGGCGAGCGCCGACAGCCCGTCCTCGTAACGTCCCGCTTCGATGTTGGCTCGCGCCGTCTTCAGAACGGCCGGTTCCTCGTCAAAACTGATCGATTTGATTTCGTTGACCGGTACCTCGCGGCTCGTGCCGTTGCGCTCTTCGACGACGACCGCAAGCGGCGACACCGACTTCACCGTGCCCAACAGCGAATCATTGGCTGTCTTCACCTGGTCGACCGCACGGGCGGGTGACGCAGGTAACGCCGCCAGCAGGCCCGCAAGAACCAGGACTGCGAAACTTCTCATATCAAATCTCCTCGCTTCAGAGGTCATTCGACCTTATCGCTCTTCAGGCCTTCCGGATTGTCGACGCCCTGGAACTTCCGAATCGCTTTCAGAAGCGAGTCGAATCTCTCGAACCATTCGTCTCCGGCCGGGATGGGGTACAGCTTGTGGGTCAGTACGATGTCGTTTTCAGCCTGTTCGAGCGTCTTGGTTCGTTCGTCGCCGGTCTGCGTCTGGGCCAGCCGCATTCGGCAAAGGGCTATGTTGTATCGGGCTTCGTAGAAGATCGGACGATAATCCTCGCGTGAACCCACGCGGCGCGAGATTCCGTTCCATCCCCAGACCAGGTATCGTCCGTCGGACTGCTTCTGCCCGCCGAGGATGGCGTTGAGATAGTACTGGGGTTGCTCCGTGGCACGGGCCAACTCCTGATAGGTGCGGGCGGCCTCCTTCTGGACGTCCACTCGAGTCTCGCGTTCTTTGAGAATTCCGACGAGCAGAGAGAGGGCCTGTTCGAAGTTCTTCTGGACCTTCTTCGGATCGGCTTCATCGTGCCGCCGGCCGAGAGCCCGAAGGCAGATAGCCAACTGAACCTTGATCGTCGTTTCGGCGCCCTCGGGCATGTCGGCCGGTGGGTTCTTGAGGAGTCTGTAGTACGTCGCACCGGCCGATTCGTAGTATCGGAGCGCGGCCTCGGGCAGAGGCCCGTCACCGGGGTCGAGCCCGGCGCCCAGGCTGGAGAACGTCTGGGCAACCCAGTTGAGCGAACTGAACGAGTTGCCCTGCTCGCGTTTCGAGATGACGTCGAGGAATCTCTCGAATCCCTGCGATACCTTCTGAATCTCGTCGGTCTTGCCCTCGGTTCGCAATCGTTTGAGGAGTTCCTCAAGTTGCCTGCCCAGAGAGACGTAGATCTGAGTCAAACGCGAGGCGCCCGCCGCATCCTGCTCGACGAGCTTTTCCAACTGGGTCATCACCGCTTCGGCGCGATCGAGCTTTTCGGCGCCCACGTAGGCGCGGAGGGCGGCCTTGTAGGTGTCGATCTGGAAATCGGTCCGCCCGGCCACCGCCGGTGCGTTGGCGGCAATCAACGCCATGGGACCGATCTTGGGATCGTCGAGCCAGCGCACCGCTTCGCTCGCATTGCCCGCGTCGATCAGGATCTGAGCGAGGGCAAACACGGAGGAAGCCAGATCGTAGCCGGCTTCACCCCCCGCTTCCACCGACTTGCTCATCCGGTCGATCCCCTGGCGCAGGGTATCTTGGGCTTTCTTGATCAGGCCGTCGAGTTCTTCCTGGGAGGGACGTTCGCCCTCCTCCAGATTCGTCTGACGAATGTACTGCGACCAGTACATCCGTCCCAGACGCAATTCCGACATGGCTCTGTTGGCCGAATCGGCCGGAAGCTGCTCCAGATACTCCGTCGCCTTTTCGATATCCTGGAGGTCGACCGCCGTATCGAAAAGCATGACCCAGGCTTGCTCGGCGGAAGGATCTTCCGGCCAGCGACCGGTGACGTACTGCGCCACGCGCTGCATCTGAGCGACTTCAAACGACGTATCGCGCCCCGCGCGTTGCTCGGTAACGAACATCTTTCGAAAGGCCTTGATGGCGATCTCGGCACTCTTGCGGGCGCCGGCGCTCTGCGGATACCGGTACGCGAGCACCTCCCCCATCACGGCCGCATCGTAGAGCCGTTCGTCCATGAAATAAAGGAAGGTCAGATAGAACCGAATCGTGTTGACCTGGGAAATGTCGGTCTTCTCGCCGGCCAGCTCGATCGCCAGGCGGCAGTACTTGGTGGCGCTCTCCCGGGCAGCGGCCAATTGGCTGGAGTACTCCTCTTTCATCTTCGGATCGGTTGCCTGCCGCAACTGCCCGTCCGTGGTCAGCATCTTCAACCAGGCCACGCTTGCCTGTTCGAAAGCCCCGTCAAAGGTCGTCGGATCGGCGTCGCTGATCTCGATCTTGCCGAACAGCTCGTCCATCAGCAGGTCGCCGGCTTCTTTCCGCAGGGCGGGGGAAGCTCGCTGCACAAATTCCAAATAGCCTCGCGCAGATCGGATCAGGTTCCTGCGATTGTCGTCTTTGGGGTCGAGCGTCTTGACGGCCTCCAGGCAGGCCTGCCCGGCAAGCAGTTGGATCTTCAACCCTTCGCTGCTCGATGCTTCTCCCGGCAGCGCCTTGTCCTTCCATTCGGCCGCCGCTGCAATCGCCTCGTCGTACTTCTTGACTTTCGGCTTGAGATAGGTCTCGATAAGCCACAGCGAGGCTTGCCGCTTCAGATTTCGGACGTCCGGCAAATCGACGGGGTCGGCCAGAATCTCCAGAAAGATGTCGATGGCCTTCTGGTCCTGGTCCAGGTCGCGGTAGGCCCGTCCTTCCAGATTCCTTGCCTGCAGGCCGCCGACCAACCTCTCGTTCTTCTCGAACAACTCGTTGTAACGCTTGGCCGCTGCCGCCAATTGCTCCTTGTATTCCTTGCTCCCCTGCTCGTAGGATCGGGCCCTCTGGTCGGCGATGTTCACCAGAAACAGCCGGGCTTGCAGCAATTCCGTTCCGGCTGCCAGGAACTTCTGCTCCGTGCGCGCCGAGGAATCGGTCTTCCTCAGTTCGTCCAGTTCCTTGGCTTTGGCGTAACAGCGATTCTCGGCCGCCTCCAGGGCTGTCTGGGCCTGATCGAAAAAAGCCCTGGCCTCTGCCAGCTTGGCCTTCTTCTCCTCGGCAGAGGCGCCCGGCTGCTCGGCCTGCAACATGCAGTTGGCTCCCCGATGAAGCAACACCCTGCCAATCTGCATGCTTGCCGGCCCGGCCTTCTCGTGAGCCGGATGTTCCGCAAGGAACTTCTGGATGGCCTTCGTTGCCCGATCGAGCGTCGTTTCACGTTGCGAAACCGTCTCGGTCGCTTCGGCGGCGTCCAACAAGGTCACGCCGATTTCATAGTCGATCGTATCCTTCAAGTCGGCCGGGCAGTTGGGGGCCTCCCGCAACTTCTCGAGATACGTGATCGCCACGTCGTAGTACTTATTCTGGCGGAGTCCGTCGAGCATCTTCTCAACGGGAGGATCGGCGCCGGATCCTACCGCGACGAAGGTCAGCCAACAGGCAACGGAGACAATCACGCCTAAAACGGGGCAAGCCCGCAACCCAACCTTCACGAACACGCGCGCACCATACGCAGAAGTCCCGAACCAAGACTCCAAAACGGGGCAAGCCGGCAACCCAACCTTCACGAACACGCGCGCACCATGCGCAGAAGTTCCGAACCTAGACTCGAAAACGGCAGGCAGCCTTCGGGGAGCTTTCATCAACTCTCTCTTCCTCGTTTGCCCAAAGATCGCTGAGGTTGAAATCGGGAAGTTGCCTTCTGGCCGCCCCTTAGCGTAGCGATTCAGTACAATCTAGACAAGGAAGCCGGCCCCCCGTCGTCCGTTGCCGCTCGACAAGGGGCGGAACACTGGCACGGCGAAAGGACGAGCCTCGGATTGGATTGGAGCAGCTACTACTATTCTAACCCTATTCTGCCCGGATTTGCCAACCCTAGGGGGCGGGTTCCTGCCGAGATCGCCTTCAGTCCGGCCAATCCGGTGCCCACGACGCCGCCAATCGTCGGGCAACCCGTCTCCTCGTTCAGGCCCTGGCCGAGGTGCCCGGATTGTCGCAGGTCCAGTCCCGGCTTGAGAGGACGGAAACCCGGGGCTAGAATTCCCTTGACAGGTTCTCAGGCAGACAAGGCAGGCGGACGAAAAAAATCTACCAGATAGACGCTCTAGGATAGGAAAAAGGCTCGTCCCGTGCTCCAGTTCCGTAACGGCCCCCGCCCACCCAACTATCTTGGCCGACGGGAACAGACGCGTCTGTTCGTGCTGGTTGTGCTCCTGATGGGCGTTGTGTGGATCGCCTGGGAAGCCCGGAATCCTCAGTACTATCGCTGGATTTGGAGCTGGGGGCAGGCCGGCAAGGCGGACGAAGCCGTCGACACGCGTCTCGGCCCAAGTGTCGCGCGTCCGGACGATACGTTCGTCATTCCGGCGCCGGGTGAGAGCCGCCACGAGACGAGAGAGACCATTTCCGGTCCGCTCACCGAAGCCGATCTCGCGTCCGTTCGTGACGGCGAGCCGTTCAGGGCCGGTGAGCGCGGAGCGTGGTTCAAACTGTTCGATCGGCTCCGGCAGACGGATTCGGCGGATCTGAGCCGGCAGTCCAGCGGACCGGTCACCTTCATCCAGTTGTATCGGCAACCGGCCGAATACCGGGGCAAGTTGATCACCCTCTCCGGAACTCTGCGGCGGTCGGAACCGATCCATGCTCCCCCCAACGATCTGGGAATCGATTCGTATTACATGACCTGGCTGTTTCCCCGAGACAACCCGTCGAATCCGATCGTTGTTTACACGCTCACGGTGCCTGCCGGTTTCCCCCAGGGGATGACCATCGAGGAACAGGTGGAGTTGGACGGCTTCTTCTTCAAACGATGGCCCTATCTCGCACAAGATACGGGCCGATCGGCGCCCGTTGTCCTGGCGAAATCATTGCGCTGGACCGCCGCCAGACCAACGGAACCGGCTTCCCCTCCGTCGACGGCAAGTCTTGTCGGATTGGCTGCGCTTGTTGCAGGTATCGTGGTCGTCGTCGTTTGGTGGCAGACCAAATCCAGACGCGCCAAGGAGCCGGTGCCGGACTTGTTCGAACGGCTATCGGCAGGCGAGTCGGGACATCTGCGCCTTCTGACGGATCCCGACAAGGAGTCGAACCCTCAATGATGCACGCCTCCTTTGCGGCAAATGACCAGCCTGCGCGATACTCTTGTCGAGTTTCGCGATTCGCGCAAGGGTTGCTGCTGGCGACCGTAGTCGCAGGCTTGCCCGCCGGCTCGGCTCTCGCAGCATCTTTGGGACCGCGAGAGTTGTTTGAAGCGGCTGGGATCGGCAACGAGCAATTGGCGACGCTTGCGGAAGGCGACCCCTGTCAGCCCTCATCCGGCAAAATCCTGCAGCAAATGCTGTATCGAATCCGACAAGACGTACGCCCGGGCGACCTGGAGCGATGGTCGCTGGGTGACCTGGATCTGCAACGTCTTACCGACGATCCCGAAGCCTACCGCCTGCAAGTGTTCCGACTCCGCGGCCGAGTCGTCTCGGTAGAGTCCTGCCCCCTGTCCTCGCAGGGAAAGGACGACGTCGAGTTTGCGTCGATCTGGCGCTGCCGGATGCATCTCGATTCGGATGAACGGACCGTCGATGTCCTTGCTGCGCACGTTCCCAAAGCCTGGTCCGTTGGAAAGACGATCGATGAGCCGGCAGGAGCCATGGCGTTTTTTCTGACCACGTTGCCGCCGGACGGCGACGGGGCAGCCCCCTGCTTCCTGGCCGATCGCATGGCCTGGTACCCTCCCACCTTTCTGGGACGTTTGGGGATGGACGTCGGGTTGCTCGACGATGTGGTCGTCGAGCCGCCTCCCCAACGAAGTCCGGACGGATCGTCGCCAGACGTGAACTGGGCAACCCGCCAACTCACCGAAAGCGACCGCGAATGCTTCTACCAGATGCTCAAGGCCGTCGGGGCGGCAGAGGATGGACAGCTCAATCGATGGGCACAAGAGGAACTGAAGGCTCTGGGAGAATCGAGCTTTTCGGTGGTTCCCTTGTTCAACGCCCCCCAGACGCAGCAGGGAAAACTGGTGGAGTTGACGGGCGTCGCTCGCCGAATTCTCCCCGTTCGGGTCAGCGAGAAGGAAGTCGTTGATCGGTTCGGAATTGAAGAGTACTACCAGATCTACCTCTTCACCGATGATTCCCAGGACAACCCGATCGTGTTCTGCCTGCACGAGTTGCCAAAAGGCCTACCCCTGGGAGACGGCCCCGGCTTCGGCGAACAACTGACGGTCCCCGGGTTCTTCTTCAAGACATGGTCCTATCGCGTTCCGGCGGTTGTTGCCGATGGCAAGCCTCAACGTCAGTTGGCTCCGCTCCTCATCGGCAAATCGGCCAGATGGCATCCCGTGAAGGCCCCGTCCGGTCTGAGTCCGCTCGAGCGTCTGATAGGAACGGTGCTGCTCCTGCTGATCCTGGGCGTCGTCTGGTGGATCTTCCGTCAGTTTGCACGGGGCGACCGAGAGTTCGCTCGCCAGGTGCGACGCCGCCCGTCGGCAGCGATTTCCGAAACGGACTGGGAATCGCTTGATTCATCCGCCAAGGAGGATGACACGGCCTAGAGCCAACTCCCGCGTGAATGGATATTCAAAGCCTTGGCGAGTAGGATGCCGTTGCCGCCGTGCTCTTATCCATCTCTTGCAGCCTTTGCATTCTGCCAGCACGGTTTTCCAGAGCTGGACAGTGACGGCCATAACACTCTCGGTTCCAACAACCCGAAAGGTGAAAAGAACGCAAGCGCATGGGCGACGGCTGCAACTTCTGTTCTCGCTTGCGCTTCGGGACGCTGTGGGCATCACACAAGGTTCCCGATAGGGCCACTGGCTAACAGGGCCCCTTCTTGACCGGTTTCAGAAACACCTACAATGCATTTCCACAGAATTCTGGAGTCTTGGTTCGGGATTTGTGCGCACCGTGCGCGCATGTCCTTGTGAAGGTTGGGTTGCGGGCTTGCCCCGCTTTGGGCGTCGGGCAGATGTGTTTCAGCCCCAAGGTCAGGCAGCCGGGTAAACAAGGAATCTCAACATGAAGCGAGCGAAGATCACGATTGTCGGGGCAGGGAACGTGGGGGCGACAACGGCCCACTGGTGTGCTGCCGCAGAACTGGGAGACATTGTCCTGTTGGACATTCCGCAGACCGAAGGCATGCCCGCGGGTAAGGCACTCGACCTGATGCAGGCCTCGCCGATTTTCGGATTCGACGCCAAGATCGTGGGAACGACGGACTACGCCGACACGGCGGGAAGTGACGTCGTGGTTGTTACCGCGGGAATCCCGCGCAAGCCCGGGATGAGCCGTGACGATCTGTTGAGCACCAACGCCAGGATCGTGGGCACCGTAGCCGAACAGATCGGGCAATCCAGTCCTAATGCCGTTGTAATCGTGGTCAGCAATCCCCTCGATGCGATGGTTCAGCGAGCGCTCCAGGTGACGGGTTTCCCGCCCCAGCGCGTTATGGGCCAGGCCGGAGTGCTTGATACGGCCCGATTTCGTGCGTTTCTTGCCATGGAACTCAACGTGAGCGTCGAAGACGTCTCGGCCATGTTGCTTGGCGGGCACGGGGATACGATGGTTCCGTTGGCCAGTTGTAGTTCAGTGGGCGGCATCCCCGTCACCCAATTGATTGCTCCCGAGCGTTTGGCGGAGATCGTCGAGCGGACCCGTGCGGGAGGAGCCGAGATCGTGGGACTGTTGAAGACGGGCAGTGCGTACTACGCTCCCGCGGCCGCCAGCGCCCAGATGGTGGAGGCGATCATTCGCGACAAGAAGCGGCTCATTCCCTGCGCCGCCTATTGCGATCGAGAATACGGGGTA
>Ga0123334_1001523_pt1 | contig 28805 bp, 35 predicted proteins | sample BiotimSIPDNA_FD_89706 | JGI IMG/M metagenome (GOLD analysis project Ga0123334, IMG submission 89706) | Anaerobic biogas reactor microbial communites from Washington, USA - Biogas_R1 time_0 SIP DNA | ecosystem: Engineered > Bioreactor > Anaerobic > Unclassified | place: Washington, USA...
AAGGAAGCGCTGATCAGCGGCGTCTCCCCGATCCCCGGAGAGTTTGAGCGCACCCTGGAAGGCGTCAAGCGCTGGTCGATCGACCGCAAGCTCCACGCGGCAGACCCAGTCAAGCAGATGCTCAAACTCACGGAGGAAACAGGCGAGCTGGCCGCCGCCATCGCCAGGGACAACACCGAAGAGGTGATAGACGCCGTAGGCGACATCATGGTGGTGCTGACCATCCTCTGCCAGCAGACCGGAATCAGCCTCACGGGAGCATTCGAAAGCGCATACCAGACCATCAAAGTCCGCACAGGCAAAACCGTCAACGGCGTGTTCATCAAGGAGGAAGACCTGCAATGAACAAATACATCATCAAGGGAATCGCCGTAGCTTTCCTGGACGCAGAGCCGCACACGCAGGAAGAGGCGGAGGCATACCTGCAGTACGCCAGGAAGCAGGGAGGCGACCTCAAGAGCCTGCTGATCAAGCGCGACGGCGAGTACGCAGATCTGTCCTACACCTTTAATGCCCCGCCGTTTGAGCGCATCCGGCGCATCACCGGCTACCTCGTGGGCACCACCGAGCGCTGGAACAGCGCAAAGCAGGCCGAAGAACACGACCGCGTGAAGCACGGGATGGAGGCAGGCCATGACTGACATCCGCAAGCTCATCGCCACCAACCTGAGCGCCATCATGCACCAGGAGGATGTCACCCCGGACATGCTGCGGGAGTGGACTGGGCTGGCCGGGCGCACCATCAACGACGTGCTCTGGGGCAGGCGGGACATCCGATTTGACAATCTGGCCCTGATTGCAGAGGTGCTCAAGCGCCCGGTCAAAGACTTTTTCACCCAGACGAAAGAGAAAGCGAGGTAACATCCCATGCCACTGTCAGGAATCATCGTACTCATCGCCATCGCCAGCGGCATGTATTACGTGTCCAGCTACGCCAAGCTCAGCGAAAAGTACAACGCAGCAAGAACCCACCTGGACTTCGAGCGCTCCGCATGGAAGAACGCCCTGTGGCGCATGCGCTTCGCATACCTCCACAAGGGAAAAGACCTTCCGTTTCAGTTTGAAGACGCCGCCCTGGAATGGGCAAACCGCATCCTGGGAGACTACAAGCCCGATCCAAAGACTTTGAACGAATGCACGGCAGAGCTCAGCAAGCAGAGGGAGGAAAGCAAGGCATGAAGACCATCGAACAACTGCGCATCCAGCCCCGCATGGCAATCCAGCAGGAAGCCCCGGACGGCCTGATGGCCATCGCGGAGCTGGCCAGCACAAAAGGCCACCACCAGGCAACGATCATCGCCTCCTGGGGAGGCGGATGGGATCACGTCAGCGTGAGCTTCCGCAATCGCACACCCACCTGGGATGAAATGGCGGAGGTCAAGCGGATGTTCTTCCGGGCGGACGAGACCGTCGTCCAGTTCCACCCGGAGGAAGACGAGTACATCAACCAGCACCCCTACTGCCTGCACCTTTGGAAAAAGCAAGGCCACCGGCACGAGCTCCCGCCCTGGTGGATGGTCGGCCTCAAGAAGGGCATGAAGGCGGAAGACATCGCGGCCGCTGCCTACGCAGACAACCCGGTGCTGTCCCCCGGAGCATGACCCATGGGCAGCAGAACCACCAGGAAGGCATACCGCGACAACCGAACCACCAGGCACTACGGAGACGATAAAGCCACCACCACAGAGCACCTGGCAAAGAACCACGTAGCGGACACAAACAGGCCAATGCACAAACTCAAAGAGCTCCTATGCGAGCCGGGCGAGCGCAGCGACGGAAAGGCATGCATCACCTGCGACGCCCGCTGTAACTTCGGCATCGAGTACATTACCAGAAAGGAACAGCAGCCATGACCACACAGCAACGCACCAACCAGGCGCAGGATCAGGCCCAGACGGAGGGCGCCCGCAGGAACCTCCCCATGGACGGCGTCTCCATCCTGCAACGCTGGCTCGACCTAAACCACATCAGCATCAAGCGCCTGGCAAAGCACAGCGGCTACAGCAAGGAATACATCAAGCGCATCCTCGACAGGGCCATGCCCATCAACCGCAACTTCGCCATCGCCGTATCAGGCGTGACAGGCATCCCGGTCAAGTTCCTGCTGGAAACAGACCCACACCCACACAGTAAACCCGCCTCGGCGCAGCCAGAGTTCGACGAAGACTGGGGAGAGATGCCTTGCATCCCGCAAGGTGAAAGCGCTGCCGCAGGCATCCTGGAGGATGAGTGACATCGAATTCACCACCAAGGAGGAAGCGAAAAATGGTATCTACAGAAATACAGGAACAACAAGCCCTGTTCGAATGGGCGGAATTCGCAAAGCAAAGGCATCCCGAGCTATCCCTACTGTTTCACATCGGGAACGAAAGAAAGTGCAGCCCCCAGCGCGGCAGGCAACTTAAGATGGCCGGAATCAAACCAGGCGTCCCCGATATTTGCCTACCTGTGCAGAGGGGAAAGTACGGCGCTTTGTGGATTGAGCTAAAGAGACGCAAAGGCGGGACAGTTAGCGAAAACCAACGCGCCTGGCTGGAAAAGCTCAACGAAAACGGACACAAAGCAGTGGTCTGCAAAGGATGGGATGAAGCCAGGGCGGCCATCGAGGAATATCTGGCGTCCGGCACGACAAAAACCGCCTGATTTATTTTTTGTGCATGCACAATCCGCAAATGCGTATTACAATAGAGCAGAGTACGACAACAAGGAGACACACGAATGAATATATGCGCCTTTACAGGAAACCTCGTCAGGTCGCCAGAGATGCACACCTTCACCAACTCGCAGAAATGCCGCTTCACCGTAGCCGTGAACAGGCAGCGCGCCCAGGCTGACGGCACCCGCATCGCGGACTTTATCCCGGTCAGCACCTGGAACAAGCTCGCGGAGGTCTGCATGGAATACCTGGAGAAGGGCAGCAAGGTCGCCGTCACAGGCCGCCTGGCCACCAGCACCTACGAGAACGACGCCGGCGAAAAGCGCAGCAGCTTCGAGATCGTGGCAGAGTCCGTCGACTTCATCGGCCGCACCCGCAAGCACAGCGACGACGAGGCAGAGAACGCCCAGCCCAGCAACAACCCGCCCGGCTTCGTCCAGGTAGACGAAGCCGACATGCCGTTTTGAGGTGGATTATGGAAAAATGGAAAGACATCCCAGGATATGAAGGGCTGTACCAAGCGTCCACGGAGGGACAGATCAGATCTTCGCCGGGGAAAATAACATCAAACGCAAAGCATCCCCGTCGCGTTTGGAAATCGCGCATTCTCAAAGGACGCGGAAGCAACCCGAAGACGGGCTTCAGGGTCGGCCTATGGAAGAACGGCAAAAGAAAAGAATGGCTGGTTGCCCGCCTTGTTGCGCTCACATGGGTGCCAGGTTACGAGCAAGGAATGACCGTCAATCACATCAACGGAAACAGGCTGGACAACAGAAAGCAAAACCTCGAATGGCTTTCTTTGGGAGACAACATAAGGCACGGATTCAGGACAGGCCTGTACAACAATAGCGTCGTGCCGATAACGCTGATCTATACAAGATCAGGGATGAGCATCGGTTTCGCATCAATGGCAGACGCCAGCAAGTTCCTCGGGAAGGATGCATCATACATATCCAGCAGAATAAAGCGGGGAAAAACTACAATCGGAGACATCCAGATCAGAGTTTCAGCATAACCCGACCAGCCCGCGACAGAAGGAGACGAAAGCACATGCTACCAGACCAGGTGGATGAAATGCTCAAAGGCTACCGCGCCGCGAAAGGGCGCACAGCGCACATCGATGTGGAGATCGCCCGCCTGCAGGCAAAGCGAGACGCCACCATCGAGGCAGACAGGTGCGAGCTCGCAGACATCACAGGCCATCATTACTCATCCATGCCACACGGCACCGACTGCGGCAAGCCCACGGAAGACAAAGGCATCCGCCTCCTGGGCATGCCGATGTCGCAGGAAGCCCGCAACCTTACAAACCAGATCGATGAGCTCATCCGCATGCGCGAGAAAGCCCGAATCACCGTGATGTTTGTAGAGGCATGGATGCAAGGGCTCACCGAGAAAGAGCGCTGGCTGATCGAAAAGCAGACGATCGATGGCGAGAGCTGGAAGGAGGTCTCCTGGCATTACACCACCGCGTTCGGGCGCAGCGCCACCCTGGACAGCCTCAAGCGCATCAGGCGCATCGCCATGGAGAAGATCTACGCCATGGCCAGATAGGCCCAAAACCACCCGAAACCCGAATATACATCAAAAACACACCGAAACTGCATCAATTATGCACGGTTGACAAATACGCAAATGCGTATTACCATAAGATCACCAGAGGTGGCAGAAAACATAACTGCCACCTCTTTCGTTAGGGAAAATGCGCAGGCAGGAAGACATACAGAGAGGGGAACCCATGGAAAAAACACCCACGAGGATGGAGCGCGTAGGCATTGAGCTGCTGATCCCATACATCAACAACGCGCGCACCCATTCCGATGAGCAGATCAAGCAACTGCAGGCATCCATCAGGGAGTTCGGCTTCGTCAACCCGATCCTGATCGACGGCAAGCACAACATCATCGCCGGCCACGGCCGCGTCGAAGCGGCCCGCCGGGAAGGATTAACCGAAATCCCATGCGTGTATGTCGAGCACCTCACCGAGGCGCAGCGCAAGGCATACATCATCGCAGACAACCGCCTGGCGGAGGACGCCGGCTGGGATGAGCTGATCCTCAAGAATGAGCTGCAGGCCCTGGCGGAGATGGGCTTTGATACCGACCTGACCGGCTTCTACCTGGAGGACTTCATCGACGAAGACGACCCCAGGGACGAGCGCGAGCCCAGCGACGAAGAGCTCGCCGGCCTCCAAACCATGGTGCAGCCCGGCGAGGTTTGGGCGCTCGGCGCCCACCGTCTCATGTGCGGAGACAGCACCAAGCCCGAGGACTTCGAAAAGCTCATGGCCGGCACCAAGGCCGCCCTGGTCATCACAGACCCGCCGTACAACGTGAACTACGGCGTCAAGGAAGACGGCCTCGAAGATGTGTACGGAAACCAGAACAGGCCATCCTCGAAGATTTTGAACGACAACATGAGCGACGAAGAGTTCAGGCGCTTCCTGACCGACGCATTCACCCTGACATATAACCATGCCGCGGACGGAGCGCCGATTTACGTGTTTCACGCAGAGCTGGAAGGGATCAACTTCCGCCATGCATTCCAGAATTCAGGCTTCAAGCTCAGCCAGTGCATCATTTGGGTGAAGAGCCACCTCGTCCTCGGCCGCCAGGATTACCACTGGAGGCACGAGCCCATCCTGTACGGATGGAAGGAAGGCGAAGCGCACCCCTGGTACGGCGGCCGGAAGAAGGACACCGCCATCCTCGAGGAATGCCCCGGCGTCACCGTCAAGCAGACGAAGAAGGGCGACCTGATCACCTTCACCGACGGCTTCAACACCGTCAGCATCCGGGCGAAGGAATACGAGATCGAGGACACCAACACCGTGATCTTCCACGAGCGCCCCACCCGGAACGACGACCACCCCACCATGAAGCCCGTCGGCCTGATCGTGAAGCTCCTGCGAAACAGCAGCAAGCGCGGCGACGTCGTCCTCGATCCATTCGGCGGCAGCGGCTCCACCCTGCTGGCCTGCGAGGAACAGAAGCGCACCTGCTACACCATGGAGCTCGCCCCGGAATACTGCGACGTCATCATCCGGCGATGGGAAGCCGTCAGCGGCGGGAAGGCGGAGAAGGTCAGTGTTTGAGGAAGCCATGAACATCGAGTTCCCCTTCGACACCGACGAGGAAGAAAGCCTGGACATCTTCGAAGCCTTCGACCTGGACACCCTCGAGGGCTTCAACCCGGACATCATGGAGGCCGACGGCATCGAGACCCGCATCATGCAGCCGCGCCTCAAGACGCCCGTCCCGGTGTCCTACAAGTTCGCGCGGCGCATGGCGGAGGCAATCAAGCTCGAGCCCGGCGCCCATTATTACGGCATCGTCAGCGGGCAGTTTATCTTCGGAGACCTGCTCGAGGCGCTCATCGTAGACGGCCAGCAGCACATCAAGAACCTGGACATCGCGACCCTGTCCGTAAGCCAGGACAACATCGACAGCCTGCGCACCATCATGGACTGCGGCTTTTGCCTGCGCCTGAGCCTGATCGTAAGCCACTACTTCTACAGCCACGAGCGACAATCGCTCATCCCATACATCTACCGGGAGCTCGGGCACACCGATGACTTCCAGCTTTCCGTCGCAGGCAGCCACTGCAAGATCGCCTGCTTTGAAACCTTCGAAGGATTGAAGTTCACCATCCACGGCAGCGCAAACCTCCGAAGCAGCTCCAACACGGAGCAGTTCTCCATCGTCGAAGACCCCGCCTTTTACGACTTCAACATGGAGTACATCAACACCATCCACGACCACTACAAGACCATCAACCACAACATCGAAGCAGCGAAGGCGCTCGGCCTGGGCACCATCGCGGGAAGGGGGAAGTCATGGCCTCGGGTTCAGGGAAGTCTAAAAAAGGCGGCTCAAGGCGAGGATCAAGGCTCAAAGCCATGACCGCCGCACGGAGAAGGAGAGCAGGTAAGCCGAGATCATACAGGCTGACCAACGATCCAAACTTCAGACTGTCGCTCCCCTTCTAAAACCCAATAAACGAAAAAGCACAGGATGAACGAAGAAGGGAGGGAGCAGCGTGGCCAACACGACCAACCTCGTGCCGCACCAGTTCACGAGCCAGCAAAGCCGTGAGCAAGCCGCGCTGAATGGACGAAAAGGCGGCAGAGCAACACAAGCAAAACGGCGGGAGGAAGCGCAAGCCCGTGAGGTGGCCAAAATGGCCCTCGACCTCATGCCGACCCTGCCGAAGGAATACCTAAACACCCTCTACAAGATGGGCCTGAGCAAGAGGACGAAAAAGCCGAACATGCGCATCCTATCCACGATGGCGATCGCGCAGAAGGGCATGAAGGGCGACAAGGACGCCTACAAGTTCCTCCTGGAGCTGGCCGGAGAGGTGGAGAAGGAGCCGACGCTCAACATTAACACCTTCATCGGCGAAGGCGAGGCCCAGGACAACAGCCACCTCGTACAAAAGACCATGGACAGGATGACCGACGAACAGCTTCGCGTGTTTGAGGAAATATGCGCCCTGTACAGCGAGGTCGAAGCAGAGGAAGCAGAAAGGGCGGTCGCGGATTATCCCGCAGAGCCAGAGCCGATAGAGGTTCGAGATGGCGAAGGCACCGTCCAATAGTCCGGCAGCGGACAACACGGCGCAGGCGCAGCGCCTCGGCTCCTTCCCGATCCTGGGCAAGGACGACTTCGCGCGGATCTGGGCACGGCGCAGCTACATCCGCTACTGCACCCTGGTGCACCGTGGCCTATGGTCAGCAGGCGTACCGCACGAGCTGGTCACCTCCAAGCTCGATGACGTCGCGTGCGGAAAGATCAAGAGGCTAATGATCTGGATGCCGCCCCAGCACGGCAAGTCCATGATGATCACGGAGACCTTCCCCAGCTACTACCTGGGCAAGAATCCAGACAGCCGCGCCATGATCGGCAGCTACAACGACAACTTCGCGCAGAAGTTCGGCCGGAAGAACCGAGACAAGATCGCGGAGTTTGGCGAAGAAATATTCGGCATCAGCCTCTCCAAGGAAAAGAACAGCGCGGCATCCTGGGACATTGCAGGCCACGCCGGCGGCATGATCAGCGTCGGTATCGGAGGCGCAGCCACAGGAGAAGGCGCTCACCTACTCATCATCGACGACCCCATCAAGAACCGCGAAGAAGCAAACAGCAAAACCATGCGCGACAAGGTGCACGAGGAATACCGCAGCACCTTCAAGACGCGCGTCCGCCCAGGCGGCGCCATCATCATCGTCATGACCCGCTGGCACGAGGACGACCTCTGCGGCCGCCTGCTCAACCCGGAGTACGGAGAGCCCGACGACTGGGAGATCATCCGACTGCCCGCAGAAGCGGAGGCAGAAGACCTCCTGGGCCGCCAGGAAGGCGAACCCTTGTGGCCAGAGGGCGGATTCACCAGCGAATGGCTGGCGCAGCAGAAAGCGGCGGTCGGCAGCTACGCCTACGCCGGCCTGTACCAGCAGCGACCATCCCCGGCAGAGGGCGGCATCATCCGGCGCAGCTGGTTCAAGTTCTACAAGCAGCCGCCCAGCACCATCGGCACCCAGGCGCAATCCTGGGACTGCACCTTCAAGGACGGAGACAACAACGACTTCGTTGCCGGCCACGTCTGGGGCAAGCAAGGAGCAGACTTCTTCCTGCTCGATCGTGTCCACGGGCGCATGGGCATCACGGAGACCATGCAGGCCATCAGGACCCTGTCGGCAAAGCACCCCAAGGCCAGGGCAAAGTATGTGGAAGACGCCGCAAACGGCCCTGCCGTCATCGAGCTGCTCAAGAAGAAGGTGCCCGGCCTGATCCCCGTTCGCCCCGAGGGCGGCAAGATCGTCAGGGCGCAGGCCGTATCGCCGTACATCGAGGCGGGCAATGTCTATCTGCCAGACCCCAGCATCGCCCCCTGGGTGCACGACTTCATCGAGGAATGCGCCAACTTCCCCAACGGAGCGCACGACGACGACGTGGACGCCATGTCCCAGGCGATCATCCAGCTGGCAGACAAGCAGACGCACAGCGTACCGCCCGCCGATTACGGCGCAGACAAACAGAGCTACTGGAGAGGGTAGGTGAGATACACAATTGTCCAGACTTATGAATGAGATAGGAGCCGTCGGCCAGCGCCGCTATGCCGGCGTTTTCTCCGAAGAGTTCCTCAAAGAGCTGCAGGGCACCAGAGGCATCGAGACCTACCGCGAGATGGCGGAGAACGACGATGTCTGCGGCGCGATCCTTTACGCAATCGAGACCCTGATCAGACAGAGCCCCTGGCGCGTCCAGCCTGCAAGCGGCGAAAAGATCGACCAGGAAGCCGCAGAGTTTGTGGAAAGCTGCATGGACGACATGCAAGACAGCTGGACGGACGTTATCAGCGAGGTTTTATCTTTCCTGACCTTCGGCTGGAGCTTCCACGAGATCGTCTACAAGCGCAGGATGGGCAACACCCGAGACCCGCGCACACAAAGCAAATACACCGACGGCCTGATCGGCTGGGCCAAGCTCCCCATCCGGGCGCAGGAAACCCTGTTCGCCTGGGAGTACGACGACCGCGACAACCTCAAGGGCATGACCCAGATCGCGCCCCCGAGGTACCAGCAGGTCACCATCCCCATCGAAAAGGCCCTCCACTTCCGCACAAAGAGCCGAAAGGGCAACCCCGAGGGCCGCAGCATCCTCCGCAGCGCATACCGCAGCTGGTACTTTAAGCGCCGCATCCAGGAAATCGAAGGCATGGGCATCGAGCGCGACCTGGCAGGCTTCCCGGTGCTGTACGCCCCGGAGGGCATGAACATCTGGGACACAAGCGACAACGACATGGTGGAAGCCCTCAACCGGGCGGAGACCATCGTCCGCAATGTCCGCAGGGACGCCACCGAGGGCCTGGTCTTTCCCAAGGGCTGGGAGCTCAACCTGATCAACAGCGGCAGCCGCCGCCAGTTTGATACCAACCAGGTCATCGAGCGCTATGACACCCGGATCGCCATGAGCACCATGAGCGACTTCTTGCTGCTCGGACACCAGCAGGTCGGCAGCTTCGCCCTAAGCAGCGACAAAACGGAGCTGTTCAGCATGGCCCTGGGCGCATACCTCGACATCATCTGCGAGGTTTTCAACAACCAGGGCATCCCGCGCCTGATTGGCATGAACGCTGACCACTTCCGAGGCATCACCGACTACCCGCGCCTGGAGCACGGCGACGTCGAAAGCCCAGACCTGAAAGACCTAAGCACCTTCATCCGCGAGCTCACCATCAGCGGCGCCATCACCCCGGACGAAAGCCTGGAGGATTACCTGCGTGAGGTGGCCCACCTGCCGGAGCGCACCGACGCCCAGCAGTTCGACGAGGGCCCGCCCACACCTCAGAGTGAAGACCAGGCGACCAGGCGGCAGCTTAGGGCAGACCAGCGCAGGCGCAGAGGTACACCACCCAGCGACCTGGACACCGACGACATAGCCCCGGACGACGAAGGCGCCGCACAGGCGGCAAAAAAGGCGCTGGGACGCGATAGCCCATGAGCCAGATGCAGGAACGCCTCGAGGCGCTGATCGACGAGAACAGCCCGCGCCTGGCAGAAATCCTGAACCATACCTGGCAGAACCAGGCGGCCGCCATCACCTACAAAGAGCTGCGGGAAGCCATCCTCAGCGGGGAGCTGAGCATCAACTACTTCCTGCAATGGCAGCAGGATTACAGCCGCTTCGTGGCCACCGCCTATGAGCCCATCATGCAGGCCATGGTGAAGGAGGCAGCGAACGACATCATGCGCCGCTACGGCATGGCCGTAAGAGACGCAGAGGTGCAGCAGATCGCCAGCTTCATAACCAACCGAGGCGGCCAGCTGATCCGAGAGGTCAGCGCCAACCAATACACGGCCATCAACACCCTGGTCAGGCAGGCCACCCTCACGGAAACCATGAGCATCGACCAACTGGCCCGCGCCATCAGGCCCACCGTCGGGCTGACCACCCGCCAGACCGCGACCACCTTCCGCTATTACGAGAAACTGGTCGAGCAAGGCATGAACCCGGCAAAGGCCCTGGAACGCCAGGCCACCTACGCCGCCAGGATGCACAGACGCCGGGCGGGCACCATCGCCCAGACGGAGATCGCCTTCGCCTACAACCACGGCATGGACGCCACCGTCCGCCAGTACGCAGCAGAGGGCCTGCTGCCCACCATGGTCAAGCGCTGGCTGACGGCCAGGAACGAGCGCGTCTGCCGCATCTGCGGCAGCATCCACGGAGAGATCATCCCGATGGACGATGTATTCAGCATCGGCAAAGACCTGCCCCCGGCGCATCCAAACTGCCAATGCAAAGTGCAATACCTTGAAGAGCAATACCTCACACCAGAGCAACGAAGACACTACCGTCAATGACAACCGCCTCCGGGCGGCTTTTTAATGCCAGGGAGGGCACAACATGAAAACATTCCAGCAATACATCATTCCGCAGCCCAGGGCAGAGCCCCAGGCGACCGCCCCGGCCGGCGACGACGGCCTACTGACCTGCAACTTTGACATCCGCAAGGCCACAGACAGCGATGAGCGCCTGGTCTTTGGCTGGGCGAGTGTCGCAGACCGGGCGGACGGCGAGACCATCATCGACCACCAGGAAGACATCGTCGAGATCACGGAGCTGGAAGGCGCGGCCTACGACTTCGTGCAGTTCTTCCGCGAAGGCAGCGACATGCACGAGCGCGGCGGCCTGGACATCGCCGTGCTGGTGGAGAGCATCGTCTTCACCCCGGAGAAGATCACAGCCCTCGGCCTCAAGGAAGGCGACCTTCCCCACGGCTGGTGGGTGGGCTTCCGCGTCATCGACGACGACGTGTGGGAGAAGGTCAAAGACGGCACCTACACCATGTTCTCGATCGAAGGAGCTGCTATCCGCGCTCAAGTAAACGAAGGGAGGTAACCCACCAATGGCCACCAAGCTTAAGGGCTTGAGGATCAAGCGCGTGGCGCTCGTGGACGAGGGCGCGAACCCCGACGCTCACATCCGCTTCGCAAAGCGCAAAGAAGATCATCAAGCTGCCCAGGAACCGGCCCCGGCAGAGGGCCAGGATGACCGCAGCATCGGCAAGCGGCTGATCGACGCCATCGCGAAAGCGTTCGGCGTGGACGTCAACAAGGCCGATGCGCAAACCTTCTCCGAGGCGCAGGATGCGCAGAAATGGGAGAAGGTCGCCAGCGAGGCCATGAACACCACCTACCTGTTCATGGACAGCATTCGCAGCATCCTCTACGACGACGAGGCGGACACCGCCGCGAAGAAAGAGAAGATGCAGCAAAGCGTGACCGAGTTCGCCGCAGCCTTTGATGCGGCGACCGATCAATGGGCGCAAGGAAAAAGCGCAGAGATCAAGACCGACGTCGCCGTCATCCTCGCGGTCAAGCGCAACATCCTCGACCACCTGCAGGCAGAGACCCAGCCCCAGCAACCCGACCCGCCCCCAGCGCCGGCGGATAACCCCGAGCCGGGCGCACAGACGGCCCCTGTAACGAAAGGAGCAACTGAAATGCAGTTCGATACCACCAAGATGACCCCGGAAGAGCTGGAGACCTTCAACGACCTTTCCAAGCGCTACGGCAAGCAGGAAGAGACCCCTGCTGCGCCCCCCGCCCCCGCGGCACCGGCCGCACCTGAGACCGAGCCCCAGGAAGACGTCAGCAAGGGCATCGCCCCTGAGCTGAAGGAAGAGCTGGAAGCCCTCCGCAAGTTCAAGGCGGAGACCGAAGAGCGCGCCTTCGTCGATGTGGCGAAAAAGTACGAGCTCCTGGGCAAGAAGCCCGAAGAGCTGGCCCCTGTCCTCAAGGGCATGAAGCAGCTCGGCGAAGAGCAGTACAACGGCTTCATCGCCATTCTGGACAGCAACCTGGAGGCCCTGGAGAAATCCAAAGCCTTCGACGAAATCGGCAAGCGCGGCAGCCAGGGCTCCGACGACACCAGCGGCGCCTGGGCCAAGATCGAGGCCGCCGCCAAGGAAATCATGAAGTCCAAGGCCGACACCACCTGGGAGAAGGCCATCGACGAAGCCTGCACCGCCCACCCCGAGCTGCTGCAGCAGTACGAGAAGGCCCGCGCCTAAGCGCACAAGAACCAATTGAAAGGAGAAACAACCATGTTTCTAAATCACGCCATCAACCAGTCCGCCACCATCGTCGGCAAGGCGGCCGCGAAACTGGAAAACCCCAACCTCCTGGCCGTTAAGGTGGACACCAACGGCGCATTCGCCCTGCCCGCAGCAGGCGACCTTTGCATCGGCATCGTGCTCGCCGACAGCGACACCATCGAAGCCGGTGACGACGTCCATGTCCAGATCAAGGACATCTGCTACTGGATGGGCGGCGGCGTCATCGCTGCCGGTTCCGAGCTGGCCACGGATGCTGCCGGAAAGGCGGTTGTCGCGGAATCTGGCGCCTTTATCGTCGCGATCGCCCTCGAGGACGGCACGGAAGACAAGCCTGTCAGTGTGCAGATCGTCAAGGCTGGTTACAAATCTGGCGGTAGCATCACTCCCGTAACGCTGTCCGGGCTGGCGGACGTTGACCTCACGAGCGCCGCGGACGGCGATCTGCTTGTCTACGACGCGACCGCCGAGAAGTGGAAGAACAGCGACCTCAACCTGTCCGGGCTGGCGGACGTTGACCTCACGAGCGCCGCGGACGGCGATCTGCTTGTCTACGACGCGACCGCCGAGAAGTGGAAGAACAGCGACCTCAACCTGTCCGACCTCGGCGACGTGACCATCACCGAGCCGACCGCTGCCGACACCCTCAGCTACGACGGTGATACCAGCAAGTGGGTCAACGGGCAGTAAAGAAGCCTTGAAAGGAGCAGGAAATAGAAATGAGCGCACTGACTAACGAAGCCATCATGGCGAACATCGCGAAAGGCTGGAAGCCGAACTACTGCCTCAAGGGCGACCTGATCGCCGCCAACGCTGTCGTCGAGTGCGCCATCTGCCGCATCACGGCCTAACCGAAAAAGCAGAGAAAGGAATTAACCACCATGCTTAGCAACACCGACATCGCGCTGTCCATCAGCAAGGGCTGGAAGCCCAACAACTACCTGACGAACCTCAGCGTCGCCCACTTTCAGCCCGACGACTGGTTCGTCGCGCCGTTCGTTTTCCCCATCGTCCCCGTGGCCCTGAGCACCAGCCACTTCTACAAGTTCAACAAGGCCGACCTGGCCCGAGACAACGTGCAGCGCAAGCCCCGCTTCGGCAAGGTCACCCCGATGCTCTTCGGCACCACGCAAGACCTGTACAACTGCGAGGTCGACCAGGTGATCATCGGCATCGACCAGATCGGCGCCGTCAACTACCAACGCGCCGGCACCCCCGGCATCGCCGATCCTCGCAGGGCGAAGATTCGCCTGGCCACGGAGCAGCTGAAGCTCCACATGGACAGGATGTTCGCTGAGGGCTTCTTCAAGCCCGGCATCTGGAGCAACGAGTACACCGGCGTCGCTGCCAGCCCCACCGGGAAGCAGTTCCTGAAATTCAACGACGCCAACTTCGACCCCGTGAGCTTCTTCGGCAAGCTGAAGAACGAGATGATGCTGGCCGGGCGCAGGAAGCCCAACGTGCTGGCCCTCGGCGTGGAAGCCTATGAGGCGCTCAAGATCAACCCCGACATCATCGACCGCGTGAAGTACAGCGGCAGCACCGCCAATCCCGCGACCGTCAACACCAACGTCCTGGCACAGCTGCTGGAGATCGAGCGCGTCGTCGTGCTCAACAGCGTCTACAATAGGGGTGGCTACGGCCAGGAAGACATGCAGTTCGTGTGCGACAGCAAGGGCGCCCTGCTGGCCTACGCCGCCCCCAACGCCGCCATCGACGAGCCCACCGCCGGCTACACCTTCGCGTGGGACATGCTGGGCAACGGCCAATATCTGGCCTTCGACCAGTTCGAGGGCGAGAAGGGCACCCACACCGAGTTCATCGAGGGCCTCATCAGCTACGACTGCAAGCAGGTCTGCGACGAGCTGGGCACCTTCCTCACGGAGTGCGTGTAACCAACACCACCGACACCCGCACCGCGCTATAAGCGCAGCCGATTGTGGCCTCCGCACAATGGCGGCACGCTCGCCGTGCATGGAAATCAGCACTGCACCACCAATATCGCCCCACCTCTCAACACACACATCCCGGTGTTGATTTTGGACAGACCCCATGCACGGCGCAAAGCGCGCCTAACGGTGCATTCATAAATCACGAGAAAGGAGACAGGCGTGAAAACATACATTTGCAAGAAGCCGTGCATTCTGAACGGCGCACAACTAAGCGCCGGGGAAGAAATCCCGCACGACCTTCTCGTCAAAGACCGCATCCCCAAGCTGCTGGCCATGGGCATCATCGAAGAAGCCCCAGCCAGGCAGCCCAGGGCGGCACAGGACGCGCGCAAAGAGGCGAAGCCGACCAATGATACCCCCAGGGCCGAAAGCCCCGTAAAACCGCCCCAGAAGCCCGCAAAACGGCAAGCGCCCAAACCCAGGAAGGCGGTCAGCTAAATGGCCTACACATACGACCCCTCCAAGGTGAGCGAAAAAGGGAAGGACGCGATGCGCTTCCAGCTCGGCGACACCCTGGTGGACGGAGAAGGAGCGACCGCCTTCCTGGCTGACGAAGAGATCACAGCCATGATCGAAGCGTATCCCAGGAGCTGGAAGCGCGCGAAGTACAGGCTGATCGAGGCCGTATGCAACCGCCTGTCCTTCGAAACCGACTGGAGCGACGACGGCACATCCTTCAAGCTCGACCAACGCGCTGAGCGCTGGCGAAAGATGCTCGAGGCGGCAAAGAAAGACCTCGAGACCACCGTCCCCATCTCCGGAAGCATCGCCGACGGCATGCGTGGCCCAGACCAGGGCCACTACTTCTACAGCGGCATGCAGCAAAGCCCCTACACGGAGAAGGGAGACAAGAAGCTATGAGGTTCGGATTAATCGGCCCGACCCGACCCGAGAGCTTCCCGAAGACCTTCAACGTGTACGAGACGGAGACGGAGACCAGCAGCAGAGGGCGCGTCAAAAAGACGGGCCAGACAGCAAAAGCGCAGCTCAGCTGCATCCTCTCCGTCGCAAAGCCGGAGGAACGCGAAGCCTACAACCAGAGAGGCGTCCTCGTCACCCACCGCATCCTGCAGCGCGGAAGCCCGCAGGCGGCGGAAGGGAACATCTTCGCCCTCTTCAAGAACGGCAAGGAGACCCGGTTCTTCCGCGTCCAGGCCGTCCACAACAAAGGCGAGATGGACATCCACACGATGTACTACTGCGAGGAAAGGAATGATCGAACGTGAGCGTCAGCATCAAGACAATCGTGGCCAGCATCGTTGGCCAGATAGAAGCTCAAGTCCCGATTAGAGCCACAAGATGCTCCATCGCCCTGAAAAACACGTCTATGGAAGTGCTGTCAGGCCCTCGCTCCGGCCGATCCTACCGCAAGCCCAACGGCGGTACCTACATCGCGTCGGCACCCGGAGAACCGCCCGCCTCCAGAACGAGCACCCTGATGGGCAGCTTCCGCCCGATCCAGGCAGACCCCAACGTCGCCGCGATTGAAACGAGCGTGCCGTATGCGCCGCTGCTGGAAAGCGGCACAAGCCGCATGGCGGCGCGCCCATACAAGGAGCGAATCGTAGAGCAGGCAGGCCCGGCCATCGAGCAGATCATGAACGAGCCGTTCAGCGTCAGCATATAAGCAAGGGAGGACACCAATGCAACTTGACCAAATGCTGTTCGAGCGCCTGACCACAGACGCAGGGCTGTCCGCCCTGATTGCCAGATACGACAACCGCCCGGCGGTCTTTTACCAGCAAGCGGCACCAGCAAACGACGGGAAATGGGGAGCGCCACAGTACCCGCGCATCGACTTCACCATCGGCCTGCAGGAAGACCCAGCGCGCAACACAAGCGGCATCCTCACCATCCACGTCTGGTGCGACTTCGCAAACGATGTGGAGCCGGAGACCATCGAGATGCAGCTGCGCAGAATCCTCCACGCCGTCTTCGTGCGCGCGGAGGACGACACCTACTGCATCGCATGGCTTCGCAGCGACGCCTGGCAGGTAAGAAACCAGGCAGACGAAACGCTGGAAACCACGGGCATCACCCTGACCTTTGACCTGATCGCCTTCCCAGCCCAGGTCACCACCACGCCCGACCCCATCAAGGCGCTGAACGAATGGACGAAGGAGCTGCTGCCGCAGGCGACGGTCATCGGCCTGGACACCTTCGACGGATGGATCGAGCCGTCGCGCAATCAGCCCGTCGTTTACTGGCGCATCGCCTCCCAGGGCATGCACCAGCAGAAGCACGCCATGACCTGGATGGACGCCCTCATCGAAGGCCACGTCTACGCCAGGAACGCACCCGACCGCCTGGCCGTGCTTTCGCAGATCAACACAACGGCGTCGCAGATCAACCACGTCCCCATGGAGGACGGCTCGCCGCTGTTTTTGTACAACCTGACGATGATGCCGCAGATGAATTACCTGCGACAAGGGCAGATCGCGGCCCGAGCACGCTACGGCATCCTGCGCGATTGGTACGCAAACCCAGCAGCAGAGCCGAAGCTCAGGAACATCAACACGGCCATCAACGGCGTGTAGAAATAAAGGAGTTAAGCGACATGAGTAAAGAGAAGCCCACAAAGCCGCAGCCCGTGAAAGCGGCGCCACAACCTCAACCCGCAAAGGTCGAGCCGAAGGAAGACATTTACCCCGTCGGCGAGATCATCGAGAACGCGACCGCCATCTTCACCCAGCCGCCAGACATCGTATCGGCGGCCCTCACCCATGCAGGCATCACGGAAACCAGCATCGACCAGGCGCGAAAGGTCGTTAAAGCGTTCGCAGAAAGGAAGGTCTAATCATGGCCGGTAATTACACCGTCGGCGAAAAGAAAATCCGCCCCGGCATCTACTTCCGCACCACCAAAGGAGGTGCAGACCCCCTGGCCGGCGCCATCAACGGCACCGTAGCCGTAGCGCTCAAAGCCAACTGGGGCCCTTTGGGACAGGTCGTCAACCTTTCCAGCCCCGCCGAAATCTACGACAACTTCGGCGATGACAGCGGCGCGAATAGCAACACCGCCATCATCAACAAAATCTTCGACGGCGGCGCGCAGACCGTCAAGGTTGTGCGCGTCGGCAGAGGCGGCACCGCAGCCGCTCTGACCATCAACGACACCGCCGACACCCCCGTGCCCGCAGTCAAGCTGACCGCCAAGCACCCCGGCGCCCGCCCCCTGGCCGCGACCATCCGCGACAACCTGGGCGACCCCACCAACAAGCGCGACCTGATCATCTACAGCGGCACCAAGGAGCTGACGAAGGTCACCTTCCCCAAGGGAGCCGCTGAAGCGCAGGCCGTGGTCGACGCCCTGAACGCCAACCCGGAGGCCGTCGTCGTAGCGCAGCATTTGGACGAAGGCAACGGCGCGCTGGAAGCGCTGTCCCAGAAGGCGTTCACCACCGCCGGAACCTCGCCCACCATCGCCGCAATGGACTACTCCGACGCCTTCACGGTGCTGGAAGCGGACGCCTGGAACACCCTGTGTGTTGACAGCAGCGACACCGCCATCCACGCCCTGGTGAAGAGCTTCATCACCCGCGTGACCAACGCCGGCCAGATGGCGCAGGCGGTCATCGGAGAGCCCATCAGCGTACCCCTGGCAACCCGCCAGGCGAACGCTACCGCCATGAACAGCGAGAACGTGATCTACGTTCTGAACGGCGAGTACAGCCCCGATGGCTCCCTGGTGGACGGCTTCAACATCGCCGCGAAGATCGCCGGCATGGTCGCCGCCGTTCCCAGCAACCAGAGCCTCACCCACGCGCCCGTTCCGGGTGCGCACACCGTCGCAGGCCCGCTGACCCACACCCAGGTCGAGGCGGCCCTCCTGGGCGGCGCCCTTGTGCTCACCGCAAGCGCCACCGGCGTCGTGTGGATCGAGCAGGGCATCAACACCCTGACAACCCTGAGCGCCGACCAAGACGCAGGCTGGAAGAAAATCCGGCGCACCAAGACCCGCTATGAGCTGATCCAGCGCATCCTGGCCAGCACAGAGGGTATCATCGGCACCGTCAACAACGACAGCAACGGGCGGCAGACCTTCATCGCCATCGCGAACGGCGTCGGCCAGCTGATGATCGCGGAGGGCAAGCTGCTCTCATGCGAGGTCAAGGAAGACCCCAAGAACCCCGCAGAGGGCGACAGCGCCTGGTTCGTGATCGACGTGCTCGACCTCGACAGCATCGAGAAGGTCTACATCACCTACCGCTTCCGCTTCACCGAGGCGTAAGCGCAGGAAAGAAAGGAGTAACAGCACATGTCTATTCTGAACAATCGCCCGGTCGTTGATGTTCGCAAGGTCATGTCCGGCAAAGACGGCGCGATGTTTGACGAGAAAGGCCAGCTTATGGCCACCATGGAAAACTTCACCGCCCAGGTCGCCATCAACAACGCGACCTACCAGCCCCTGGGCGACGCCCAGGAGCATTCCACCATGACCAGCTACAAGGTCACCCTCACCTTCACCGAGATCATCGTTGAAGACAGTAAGTTCTTCAAAGACCTGATCAAGGGACTGTCACAGCACAGGATGCCCTCCTACAACTTCCGGGGAATGATGCGCAGCCCCTACGACGGCAGCGAAGAGCAGGTCGTCTATCGCGACTGCGTCCCCGATGGCACCATCGACATCCAGAACATGACGGTCGGCGAGCTGTACAAGCGCAACTGGTCGTTCATCGTCAACCGCCCGCCCGACCTGCAGAGCCTGCTGCAGAACCGATAACACCACCAGGAACCTCAAAAGCCCCGCAGGGAAAGCCCCTGCGGGGCATCTTTGGCCGCATAGCCAGAAATAAGTGAAGGGAGAATCACCATGGACGCCAAGGAAATCAAGGAGACCAAGAACAAGCAGGAAGCCCCCATGACCCAGGAAGAGAAGCAGCAGGCGCTCATCATGAACGAAGACGCCATCCTGCGCGCCCTGGCCAACCCCAACATCCACGAGGAAGTCACCGAAACCATCGAGCTGGACTTCGCGGGCCAGGTCATCCGCTTCCGCATCCGAGCCCTCTCCGAAAAAGAATGGGATCGCTGCAGGGAGCGCCACACCAGGTACGCGAAGAACCGCCGCCTGGGCGGCATGCGCCTGCCTGAGAGCACCAACACCGTCGGCTACCACAGCGAGCTGATCCTGACCGCGACCGTCGAGGAAGACCGCGAAAAGCTCTGGAACAACCAGCGCTTCTGGAAAGCCTGCGACGTTATCACCGGCGTCGACATGGTCGACAAGCTGATCCCGCTGGCCGGCAAGAAGGCGGCAATCGTTGAGCGCATCGAAATCCTCTCCGGCTACCACGACGACGATGACGACAACAACGACAGCTACGACGAAACAGTAAAAAACTAATCCTTTCTGGCGGAAACGCGCTGCTTCTTCACCACATCTTCCAAAGAACGGGCATACCGCCAGATGCCGTGATGAGGAAGCCGCGCGGAATACGAACCTTCATGCTCCAGAGCATGACCATCCAACTCGAAGCAGAGGCCGAAGCGGCCAGCAGAAACAGCGCAAGGAGGTGATCCCGTCGTGGCAGAACAGGTATTCCGCATCGAGATACCCATCCAGGCCATTGACCTGACGGACAAGGGCGCCCTGGACAAGATCGACGAGACCCTCTCGAAGATTCTAAAAGGCGTGGAGAAGCTGAAAAGCAGCTCCGCAAGCGCCACCGACGGCCTGGCAGACGGCGCGAAGAGCGCCGCTGCCGGGCTCAAGGAAGCCGGCAAGGCAGCAGACGACGCCGGGAAGCAGACCGACGCCTTCGAAAAGCGCGTCCAGAAATCCAACAAGACCCTGCGAGGCATGTTCAAGGAGAAGTTCCAACTGATCATGCAGGCAATCGACAGGGCGAGCCCTATCCTCAAGCAGATCGGCGCCAGCGCAAAGAGCCTGGTGTCAAAGGCGTGGCGCATCACCGTGACCCTGTTTGACAAGGTGACCGCCCCCTTCCGATCGCTGTACAGAATGATCACCAGCCCCATCAGCATCGCGCTGTCCATCGCTGGCATAGGGCTGGGCGCGAAGGACACCATCGGCGGCTTTATTGACTTCCAGAAAGGCATGAGCGCCGTCCGCGCCCTCACAGGCGCTACCAACGAAGAGTTCAAACGGCTTAACCAGACCGCGAAAGACCTCGGCGCTTCAACCGTGTTCAGCGCATCCGAGGTCAGCCAGGGCATGCAGTACCTGGGACAAAGCGGATGGCAAGTAAACGAAGTCATATCTGCCATGCCGGGCCTGCTGGACATGGCAGCGGCAGGCGGCGCAGACCTGGCGACCGCGTCCGACATCGTGGCCACCGTCATGCGCGCCATGAAGATCGAGGCGAAGGACGCCAGCCGCGTCGCGGATATCTTCGCAAAGACTGCTACCAGCAGCGCCACCAACATCGAAATGATGGGCGAAACGCTCAAGTACGCAGCGCCCATCGCCCAGGGCTTCGGATTGAGCCTGGAAGAGGTCGCGGCCCTCACCGGCCAGATGGCCAACGCAGGCATCAAGGGCAGCATGGCGGGTACCGCTATCCGTTCCTCCCTGCTTAGCATGGCCACCCCGACCAAGCAGGCAGCGAAGCTCATGAACGATCTGAACCTGTCATTCAGCAACAGCGACGGCACGATGAAGGGCATGAGCACCATCGTCCGCGACCTGCAGACCAGCTTCTCCACCCTGACCAAGGAGCAGCGCCTGAACGCAGCGGAAACCCTATTCGGTACATACGCGTCCTCCGCATGGCTCGGCGTCATTGAGCAGGGCGCGGACAGTTACGAAGCCTTCCAGAAGAGCTTGGAGGGCAGCGCAGGCGCAGCCGCAGACATGGCAAAGATTCGCCTCGACAACCTCGCCGGCGACATCGAGGAATTAAGCGGCGCGTTTGAAACCCTGCAGTTTGAGCTGATGGAAAAGCTGAACCCATACTTCCGCCAGTTCATCCAATGGTTTACAGGCAAGATGCCGATGATCCAGGAGAAGGTCATGGCCTTCACCGACAAGGCGATCGACGCCATCAAGCGCGTCTCCCAGCACATCAAGGGAGTGTTCGCCAGCGACGACTTCAAGAACGCAGACGGCTTCGCCGCGAAGTTCTTCGTCGCCTGGGACAAGATCATCGCGGAACCCATGCAGAAATGGTGGGATGGCGGCGGCAAGACAAAGGTGCTGGCCATCGTCGAGCGCATCGCAAAGACCGCCGGCGAGATGCTGCGCGGCATCGCCACCGGCATCACCGCGGCATTCACAGGCCGGGAGATAGACTTCGAGGGCCTGAACATCACCGGCATGGCGAAGGCGGGCGCGGAAGCAGCAAAAACCTTCGTGAGCACCTTCTTCAAGTCGCTCGACCTGGGCTCAATTGCAAAAAAGATACCGTCCATCATCGGCGCCCTTATGCGCGATGCAGGCGGCATGCTCACCGGAAACGCCAGCGGCACCGGCCTGATTTCTGCCTTCCTGCTCGGGAAGGGCGCCCTGTCGCTGGGTGGCGGCATATTTAGAAGCATCAAGTTATTCGGCGGATTAAAAACCGCCTTGTTTGGCGTGTCCGCAACCGCAAAAGCGGCCGGCGCAGCGACCGCGACGGTGGCCACGGCGGCTACCACGGCAGGTGCCGCCAAGAGCGTCGGCGTCTTTGCCGGCATCAAGGGAGCGCTCTCGGCAATCCCCGGATGGGGCTGGGCAGCAGCAGCGGCCCTGGCAGCCGTCGGCATCGGCCTCAAACTGCACAACGACGCCCAGGAGCGCCACCGCCAGGAACTCATGACCAACAGCGAAGCAGGCGCACAGGCCTGGAAGGACTACCAGACCAGCGCGACCGAAGCCCTGGAAGCGACAAACACCATCGACCGCGTCAAAGAGATCAAGCTCAAGATTTCAAGAGGCGGCCTGACCGATGCAGAAATCACCAACATCAAAATCCTGCTGACCGACCTGACCAAGGCAGACCCAACCATCGACATCATCCCGAAGCTCAAGCGTGCAGGGCTGACCGAGGCGGAGATTTCAGAAATCAGAACAACCCTGCTCACATACGGCCTCACGGCAGACGTGGAAGCGAAGCTCAAGAGCTACGGCCTGACCGACGCAGAGATCGCATCACTGAGAACCGGGCTGGCAGCATACACAGACTTCGAGGTCGAGGTCGAAGCAAAGCTGAAATCATACGGCCTGAGCGAGACCGACATCACTGGGCTGAGAACCAACCTAAGAAACACCAACGACCTCACCCTGGAAATCAGCACCACCCTCAAAAAGGGAACTAACTGGACACAGGCGCAAATCGACACCTTCATCACGGACATAACAGGCGCAGAAGGTCGCAAAATCCAGCTGGACCTGCTCCTGCAGGGCGCGAGCCTGGGCGAAGGCGCCCTCACCCAGGTGCAGGCAGATCTGAACGCCACCACGATCAAGATCGCCAGCGTTGACACAAGCACCCTGGAGGGCCTCGCCGAATGGCAAGCGCTCAAGGAGAAAGAGGTCATGCTGACCCTGCTGCTACAAGGCGGCAACCTGACCCCGGAGCAGGTGACGCAGCTGTCCAGAGAATACGTCGCCATCGAGACCAAGACAGCAGTCCTCACGGCGGAGCTGAAAAAGCAAGGCTACACCGACCAAGACATCCAGGAGATAGTCGCCCTAAGCCAGATGGCAGGGCAAAACAACCTGGTCTTTAACGTGGCCGTCCAGGGCATAAGCGCAGACCAGCTCGCCAACTATAACAAGGAACTGGAAACCCTGTATGGTCATCTGGTGGGCCCCAGCGGCGGTGTCATAACGCAGGAGGACATCGAAGCAGGACGAGTAAACGAAGAGCGTGTGGCCCAGGCAGAAGCGGCAATCCAGGCAAAAGCCGACACCGACCTGGCGAACTTGCGCACCGCCGTCTTTGAAGGCCAGGCCACCGTGCCAGAGCAAGAAAAGATGCGGGCAAGATACCAAACCGACTATGACGCAGCAAAAGCTGCCCAGGACACCGCCAGTATAGCCAGGGCGAACCTTGCATCTATCCAGGCAGACGTGGCTACATGGTTTGCGCAAGACGCATCGCAGTACGCAAGGACGCAACTCGACCCCAGCAACAAGAATTACATGAGTTACGATGCGTATGACGCATGGAGCGAAGCAAACTTCATAAACCGAGACGGAGCGCTGGAGAAGCGCATAATGGACGAGGTCGGCCAATATACCATGATCAACCCGATCGGCATTATTGCAGCGATGGGCCTCGGAGGTGAAGGCGCAGGCGCGTTCGATACTGTTCTCCAAGACCTAATGAAAGAGGAACAGAGACTACAAGAAATAACCGCCGAAAGACAGCGCCTCCTTGAACAACAAAACGCGAACCTCGTAGGCCAATACACCAACGAGAAGAACCTCGTGGCAGGCGAAACTTTCCAAGGATCAAACCTGCAAGGCAAATCCATCGAAGACGCTGCCGCCGCTTTCAGCAACCTGGACACCACCGGCACGCAGCTGTTCATGGACGCCCTGACCAAGCTGAATGACCTGAACGCGCAGACCAACTACATCACCCCGGCGGAAAAGACCGACCCGACCTCCATGGCGAAGATCGCTGAATCATCGATGCTGGTCGCAGAGGCAAAACAGCGCATCAGCACCGTCCAGGCGGCGACACCGTTCGGCACCAGCGAAGAGGACATGAAGGCGCAAGCCCAGGCGGTCAGTGACGTCAACAAGGCGCTGGACGCCATGAACCTCGACAAGATCAGCAGCTACACGCAGATCGGAGAAGCCCTCAAATCCATCGAAGAGGTGGACATCAGCAAGGTGGACACCACGGCCCTGCATAGCGCCCTGGAGACCCTGGGCGGCGTGTCCAGCGGCACCCAGGCAAAGATTGATGCCCTGCGCGATGCTGTCGCACAGCTCGATGGAAAGACCGCAACCGTGACCGTCACCACAAACTACCAGACCAACGGCGAAGCACCACCGCAGGGCCAGCTGCCCAAGAACGCCATGGGTGGCATCTACGATGGCGCCTTCCTGTCCTGGGTAGCGGAGGATGGCCCAGAGGCCATCATCCCCCTGAGCGCAAAGCGCAGGAACAGAGGTCTCGATCTCTGGCTGGCAGCAGGCCGCGCGCTTGGCGTCGGCCAGTTTGCAGAGGGCGGCATCGTGGCCCCATACGCGGGCCTGCTATCCCAGATCGGAGACAGCGAAGAAGCGGAAGGCCGCGCATCGGCCTACGCACCCGCGCCCCAGAAGGCAGGAGTAACGGTCTCCGTCAGCGTTAACTCCAACCCCGTCTTCCAGATTGAGAGCGAAAACCCAGAAGGCGTGATGGACAAGATTCGCGCCAACATCAAGGAAATCGTGGACATGCTCGGCAGCCAGATGGCCGCAGAGCTGGAAGACATCCTCAGCAACATGCCCGCTTGAAGGGAGGAACGGCTATGCAGATGTACCTAACGGCTAAGCCATCGGGCGAGCGGCTTCAAATACCGCTCCTCCCGGACAGCCTCAACGTGCGCACAGGCGCCATGACCATCGCATCCCAGATCATCAACGTCGGCGAAATCAAAATCCCGCGCGGAACGAACCTCATCGGCTACTCCTGGAACGGCACCCTCCCAGGCCCGAACATGCGAAGCATGCCGTTCATAACGGCCTGGAGGGAGCCGAAAAGCATCATCGCCCAAATCGAAGACTGGGTGCGCAAGGGCCAGACCCTCGCCTTCATGGTCACCGAGGCGACGATCAACAAGGATGTATTCATCGAGAGCTTCAACTACGAATACACAGGCGTCGGCAACGTCAACTACAACATCACCCTGACCATGAAAAGGGCGCTGACCATAAAGACCGCGCCTCCACCCCCGGCCCCGCCGCCGAAGCCGGCGCCTGGACAGACAACCCCCAGCAGGTGGGGACGCATTCGCCTGAGCAACACCAACGGCGCCGTGCCCGTCCTGTACGAGCCGCGCGCCGACGCCCGCGTTTTGGACTACTGGGGCCACGACCGTCGCATAGAGATCGTAGGCCAGTCAGGAGCCTACTACATGACCCCGCACATTAACGGAGCAAACGGACAAGGCTACATCCTGATGCGGCACATCGTTCTGGAGCCTGCGCCGGCCACCCCTTCCACCGCCCCGCCGCAGCCATCCCGGCCCAGCAAGCCCCTCAAACCCAACACCACCGGGGAAAACAAGCCTGGAACCCCGGTGACCACTGTGACCAAGCCGTTCGAAACGATCGCGGATATAGCAAGGCGCACCTACAACAGCAACACCTTGGTCAAAACCATCGTGGACGCAAACCGCCCGACCCTGACCAAGATCGCGAACACAGCGAAGAGCATCATCGGCACAATCACATCCGGCATCAAGCTCGCGCTTCCAAACGTAAAGCCTCAGAACCAGGCGCCTTCAAAAGCGCCGAAATCAGGAGGCGGCGGAGGCGGAGGCGGAGTCAGGGCCACGATGATGAAATACTGACGAGGTGAGCGCAATGGAAATCGACCTGTACGGAATCACCTACAGCGTGGACGCCGTGATGAAAAACGGAGAGCGCCTGTACCTGGACATGGCCGCAGAGAATATCGCGTGGGAAGAGAACGAGAACGAGCTCGCCATGCGCCTGAACCTGACCCTGCGCGATGTTGAGCTCGAAAAAGGCGGCAGGCTGGCAAACAAGCTGGCCCTCGGCACCCAGATGTTCCTGTACAGCACCTGGAATGGCAAGAAAACCGAGATCTTCCGGGGAACGGTCTGGAAATGGGAAAACGCGCCATACAACGACGAGCAGATCGTCCTGACCTGCTACGACCGCCTGTACCACCTGCAGAAGAGCAAGGACAACCGCTACTACGCCAAGGGAACCATGACGCGGAGCATCGTCAGCGAGCTATTGAATGACAACGGCATCGCCATGTCGCGCTTCACAGCCCCGAACATCGGTCACGAAGCCTTTGCGTTCAAGGGCCGGACGATCGCCTCCATGATCACAGAGACCCTGGAGAAGGCGGACGAAAACACCAAGAGCAAGAAGTCCATCATCCGGGCGACGGAGGGCAAGGCGGAGATCATCCCCCAGGGAAACAACGGAACGATCTACTCGTTCGCCGTCGGCGAAAACATCGCCAGCGCCAGCGAGAGCTTCAGTATGACCGACCTGGTGACCCGCGTCATCGTGGTGGGCAAGGAAGACAAGGAAACCAAGCCCCCAATCGAGGCGACGCTCACAGGAGCCACGGAGTTCGGTATGCTGCAGGAAATCCACGCAAAAGGCGACGCCACCCTGCAGGAAGCCAGAAACGCGGCACAAAAGATACTGAACGAGCGAGGAAAACCCCAGCGCAGACTAAGCATCAGAGCGCCGGAGTTCCCCGCCATCCGCAAGGGCGACCGCATCCACATCAAAACAGACCGCATCACGGGCTACTACTACGTCAAGGGCATATCCCACAACGCCACAACAGCCCAGATGCAAATGGAGGTAGAAGCAGCATGAGCAGAGGCGACAACAGCCCAGGGCTTAGCAGGCTGGCCAGCGCCTTCAGAGGAATCGCCGGAGGGAAGAACGAGATGACACTCGACTTCGGCAAGATCAGCAACAATGGCAGCCTTACCACAAACAACTTCCCCGTGCCGATCCCGCGAGGAAGCTATCACGTGTGCAAGCACTTGCTGCCTTACAGCATCAAAGTCAGCAACACGACCTACCAAACCACGCGGGGCCTGCAACACGGCGACCGCGTGCTCGTGGCGTGGGTGGGCGGAGATGCCGTCGTGATTGACGTCGTCGTGAAGGCGTCCGCCATCGTATAAGGAAGGAGGCAAACAGCAGATGTCAGAGTTCCCGACCTTTGAAATCCCGGTCAGCGAAGAATGGACGGAGCAACCCACCGCGACATACCTGCCGGCGCCTCTTTTTGACTACGAAAAGGGCGACTTTGTACGAGATGGACGAAACCGAATCGTCATGATCGACGGCCTGCAGGCATACAAAAACTGGGTGCATAAAAGCCTGCAGACCCAGCACGGCGCATGCCTGGCCTACCTCGACATTGGCGTCGATTACGATGGAGCAATGAGCGAGGAAACCCCCGGAGCCGTACAAGCGGAGCTGGAGCGCAGCATCACGGAGGCGCTGCTGATGCACCCCATGACGGAGCGCGTCCGAGACTTTGAGTTCACGTGGGACAACGAAACGATCTTCGTGTCCTTTACCGTCAAAGGCAAAGACAGCCCGCCGTTCGACATCGAGATGAGCGTCGTATAGAAAGGAGGTACCCATGGCAAACAGCATCGAGTACAAGGCGCCAGCAGCCCTGGAGATGGTGGACGACCGCATCATCCATGAGCGCATGCTCTCCACGCTCCCGCCAGACATAGACAAGACGCAGGGCGGATTTGCCTACGACTTCACCATGCCGGCGGCCATCGAGAAATCGAATATGATGTTCGAGCTGAACGAAGCGATCCAGCTGTTCTTCCCGGCCTGGAGCTACGGCGTCTTTTTGGATCAGATCGCCAAGGAGGCTGGCATCACCCGCCGACCGGCCTCGAAGGCAAGCGGCTACATCACCGTCACCGGCGCAGAGGGAAAACGCATCCCGGCGGGCTTTAAATGGTCAACCCCCAGCGTGGACGGCGAGGAAAACATCGAGTTTGAGACCGTCGAATCCTTTACCATCGACGAAACGAAGACCGCCCAGGTGTATGTACGCTGCACCCAGACAGGCCCACAAGGCAACGTTCCGGCAGCCAGCATCACCCTCATGGTCTCCCCCACAGGCGGAATCATGGAAATCACCAACGAACTCGCGTTCACCGGCGGCACCGAGGACGAGGACGACGAGAGCCTGCGCGCGCGGATAAACGCCCGCGACCTGAGCAGCGAATCATCCCACGTCGGAAACGAGAGCGACTACATCAGGTGGGCGAAGGAGGTGCCAGGCGTAGGAGACGTAATCGTCATATCCGAATGGCAAGGCACAGGCACCGGCACCATCAAACTCGTGGTGATGGACAGCAACGGGAGCACGGCCAACCAGGACATCCTCGACTCCGTGATAGAACACATCATGTCGCCCAGCAACCCATCAAATC
>Ga0123334_1001525_pt1 | contig 28774 bp, 22 predicted proteins | sample BiotimSIPDNA_FD_89706 | JGI IMG/M metagenome (GOLD analysis project Ga0123334, IMG submission 89706) | Anaerobic biogas reactor microbial communites from Washington, USA - Biogas_R1 time_0 SIP DNA | ecosystem: Engineered > Bioreactor > Anaerobic > Unclassified | place: Washington, USA...
TGGATTAAAAATTAATGGTGATTTAACTTTAAAAGTTTCAGCATCAACAAACTTTTTATCTTTTGAAAGTGAAATTGATGGTATGGACTTTGGTCCTAGTGCCACAAATATCTATTTCTCACCCGTTAGCTCAATTCATAGCGAAAACTGGATGGCTAGCAAAACACCAGAACCGGTCTTTTATGATTATTCTTTCTATGGTGCAACTGCAAGCGGAGAGCCGAACTATCAAACCAAAAACGTCGGTTTTTTCTCACAAAAAGTCTACTTACTTGCCGATACAAATTCCTATGTCGGCTTAGATATCGATAAAACAATGTTTGGTGTAAATGAAGATTTAAACCTAATTCGCGCTCAAGAGCTACACTCAGAACACCCAGAATGGGATATGACTGTGAACGAGATTAAACAAGAACTCGATAACTTAATCAAAGCTTTGAGGGTCTCAATATTAATTCCCGACCCAGAGCATTATCAATATGTTATTATCGACCCAACAAAAGGCCCAAACGATAAAACTTTGTTTGGTGGTAGACTCGACAACAATAGCGATGGTTTGTATGACACTTATATAGACTTCCGCGATGATCAATATGAGATTGTTTATGGCGAAGTTAACAACCGTGAATTAATTAGGTATGATGAACCAAGTGGCATCCCAGCAGTAGTCGTTAATAAACCACAATTTTTCGGTAATTCTTTTACGGCAATAAGTCATGGTAATGTCCATGCATATAATGCTGAAAAATCATTAGAAGATGGCTTAATCATTGCCGAAGAACCATCCATTTCATTAGAGGAACTCAATGTTGCTAACCCACCGTTACAAATACCATGCTATCGCGATGAACCACGGGAAATCATCCTATCCATTTACTTAGAGGGTTGGGATGTCGATTGCATTAATGAAACCATGGGTGCTTCATTTATTACAAAAATGAGTTTCCAATTATTAGGGAGGATTATCTAATATGGCTGCATATTTCGAATATTTACGCGAAGTGTTCACGCGTTTCATGAGAGACATGGGACAATTTTTTTACCGTGCTTTCGTCACACCTTGGACTGATGTGCCAAACAATCTTACGCACTATTTTAATACTTTAGACGCTCATAAAGGTGGCTTTGGCTTCTGGGGTTGGTTTTTCTGGATATTGTTTCTTATCCTTTTAATCGCCTTGATTGGTGGTATTATTTTTTCCATCTTCTTGTTTGTGCGTAAATATGTGCGATTTGTTAAAAAAGAACTCGATAAAGAAGAATTAAGACATCAAATCGAAAGACTGAATTATGAACTTTATCAAGCCGTGCAAGAAAAGGATAAAATCCTAAATCTTAAAGTTGGTTATATGGGTTTAAAACCCGATGGAATGGACTCTGAAACACAAGATACTCTCAACGAAATTTCCTCCCGTTTCCCAAAACTTGTCCACGTTGATAGCATTTTTAGAGGTGTCAATTTAGATATTGTTCCACGCGACAGTTTGTCACTCGAAGAATTAGTTAATGCTTTCCGTAATTTCGCCGCAAGTCAATTAAAACTATATTATCGTGAAGACGTGATTAGACAATTATTTGCAGGTATGGCTACCTCTAAACTCATTATTTTAGAAGGTATCTCTGGTACAGGTAAAACTTCCTTGGCATACGCCTTAGGAAAGTTCTTTAATAACGATAGCTCAATTATTCCAGTTCAACCTTCTTGGAAAGATAGAAGTGAATTAATTGGTTACTATAACGAATTCACCAAGAAATTTAACGAAACCGAATTCTTAAAAGTGCTATATGCGGCTACTTATCGCAAAGACTTAAACGTCATTGTTCTTGACGAAATGAACTTAGCCCGTATTGAATACTACTTTGCCGAATTTTTATCCATCATGGAAATGCGTGACGTTAATGACTGGTTAATCGACTTAATTCCTGCTCCACAAGCAAGTGACCCAGTCAACATTAAAGAAGGAAAATTGATGATTCCACAAAACGTTATGTTTTTTGGAACCGCCAACAACGACGATAGTACCTTTACCATTTCTGATAAAGTTTATGACCGTGCTATTTCCATCTTCTTTGACGATAAAGGTCGCGCTTTTGATGCGCCGCTTCAAGATCCAATGACTATTCCATATTCCCAACTCAGATTCCTCTTTGATGAAGCGGTTGGTCAATATCCTGTCTCGCAAAACGCTTACGAAAAATTTGAACAATTAGATAATTTTGTTATTAAAAAATTCAAACTCGCGTTTGGTAACCGTATTTTGAAGCAATTAGAAACATTCATTCCAGTTTATGTTGGTTGTGGTGGTAAAGAAGTCGACGGATTTGATTTCATCTTCACCAACAAAATCTTAAAGAAGTTTGAGTCATTAAACGTCTCGTTCTTGAAAGATGAATTGAAAGAATTAAATATCCAATTAGACAAATTATATGGTCGTGGCAACTTCAAAATGGCCCACGCATTTATCGATAATCTACTTAAAAACAATTAATTACAAAGTATAAAAAATTATGAAAAGAAAATCACCCGCACTCATAGCTCGCGCCTATCACGCGAAAGTAAAAGAAATGCTTAAAGGCAAAACTGAAAAAGATATTCATCTCAGTTTACGCCAAGGCAAAAGCACTTATCTTCGTTTTGAAAGAATGAATTCATCTTCCTTTGATAAAAGTTGGATTGAGGTCATCGAAGATTGTATTTTCGACTTGGGTGAAATTATCGCTTCTCCAAAGATTACAACTAAACAAGAAGGCAATCTTGTGCCAGTTGAATTAGCGAAAAAAACTGATGCTGCTTCAGTGCAACACTTATCAAGTCACACCCAATACATTAAAGAAGTCGACGAATATGGAAATGTCATTCCAAGTAAAATCATGGGTATTTTCAATGAGGATAATTATCTCACATATGAAAATCGTTTCATTGCCACTTTTGTTAGACGTTTAGTTTTATTTATTGAAAAACGTTATGAAGTTGTCGCCAAATTAGCCGAACTCCGCAATGAAGAAATATTGATGTTTAAAAACCAATCGGTCGTCAATGGTGCGGATGTTGATATTGAAACAAAAGTGAAGGTTTCTTATAAAAATGATGATGAAAGTTCTCGTAAATCGACCGCTTATATAGCTAGAATCGAAAAAATTAGAGAATACATTCTTTACTTTTATAAGTCACCTTTTATGCGCATGTTCAAAACCGAAAAAGATGTGCGCAACCCAATTGTACAAACAAATATTATACGTAAAAACCCAAAATATCGTCACTGTTATGAAGTGTATCGTTTTATCGAATCTTACGATCGTTTAGGCGTTAACTATAAAGTCAGCGAACAATATAGTGATTTTAGCGAAAAAGAAATGGATGAAATTACCGATACTCTATTCATAAACTATGTGACACTAAAAGGAAAAAATATTGCTGGTGACATTAAGGAAGAATTAAAAGTTTATAAGCCAAAAGTAATCACTTCGATGGATGACGAAATATTCGTTTATGGTCCATTGGTTAATACACCGATTTCTTTTGTGCGAATTGACGATGCTTATAAACAATATTTAGAAAGCAAAATCAATAAAGATTTACCAGAATATCCAACCAAACAAGAACGCGATTACTACGCTGATGAATACGATGAAAGACGTCAAATCAAAGAGGAAATCGCTCAACTCGAAGCTTTGCAACGTCGAAAAGATAGGGACAACAGGAGATTTGAATATAACGTTAAACTCATTCTTAGACAAAGAGAAAGAGCAAGACTTGAATTAGAAGAAAAGTTGCTGGCCGCAATTGCGAAAGAGGAGGCTAATAAGCTCGCAAAAGTGCGCGGAGAAATTGCCGCAGCTTCTTTAGAACACATAAAAGAAGGCAAACAAAAACTTTCCGATAATTTATCGATGGTGGAAAGTAAATATCGCGAACCAGAATTAGATGAAATCATCATTTCGGAAGACATCTTAAAAGCTGCCAAGCAAAAGAAAAAACCAGAAACTGATGAAGAACTTCAAGATAATTTATTGGAATCTGGTGTTAAGCCAAAACGCATTCAATATGATTTTGACGATAGTGAAGAAGGCGAGGTTGAACTCGATAAGATTCCACCTCTTGAAGCCTCTCCTTTTACTGAAACTATTCCCGCAAGTGCGGAAGTATTAAAAAAACTCCCAAGAAAATACGCCAAGAAAAATGCTGATGGCGATATGCCTCGCAGAAGAGGTCGACCACCAAAAGAAGTATCGCTTGAAGACTTATTAGCGACCCCTGCCAAACCAAAAGGCAAAAGAGGTCGCCCGAGAAAAGTGGTGGATGAAATGGTGGCTTTAACTGTTCCTAAAAAGCGTGGTCGCCCTCCAAAATTAAAAGAAGAGTCTAATGAACCAAAAAGAAGAGGTCGACCACCGAAAGTTGAAAGCGGCGAAAAAGCTGCTCCTAAAAAACGTGGCCGCCCACCAAAACAAAAAACCGAAGTAAAGATTCCTAAAAAACGTGGTCGTCCTGCAAAAAACAAGGAAGTAGATACCACTCCTAAAAAACGCGGAAGACCACGTAAAACCGAGAAAGAACAGAAAGTTCCCGGTAGAAGAGGTCGTCCTAGAAAAATAACCGAAGAAGACTAGACAATTAAAATTTCTAATAACCTTCGTTAATAGAACGAGAATTGGGTATGATGTTAATATAAAGCCCCAATCATCGTTCAACCCATCATCTTGGAGGATAATGATTAAATGATGAGCAAAACGCAACCAAAGAAAACAAAAAGACCAAAAAGTAAGGCAATAAAAACGATTGAATGGATTTTAACCAGCATCTTTGCTGCGATATTTTTGCTAGTTTTCGCTGGTCAAATTGATGGCATGATCAATAAGGATAAACATTATGGTCGTGACATTCGCTTTGGTTTTGCAACATTTATCGTTGAAACCAACTCCATGGAACCAGACTATAAAGTAAATTCCGCGATTATTACGTATTTAGAAGATCCACAAAAAATATATGAACGTTACCAAAAAGGCGAAACTGTCGATTTGACGTTTATGGATGTATATGAAACTAATACCCCCTACACCAAACCACTAAAAGTGGAAAACGCAATATACACTAGAAGAACTGGTGCCACAGGCGTACCGATGACCCATCGCTTAAGAGAAGTCTTGATAAATGAAAATTTAGAAAAAGGCAAAGGTCGCTACACATTTATTGTCGCCGGTATTAATACTATTGATGGTAATATGTCTGCGTCAGATCAATATCAAGCTTTCACTGAAAAAGAACTGCTTGGTCGTGTTGTCGCGAATAGTCAATTACTCGGTTCCACATTTGGTTTTGTCAGTTCGCCATTTGGTCTATTGTTTTTATTATTAATCCCGTCATGTTACTTGATTATCACTAGTGTCATTGATATTTTTAGAGTTTACAAGGAGCCAGATGAACCAGTGACTGAAGTAACAGGAGGTAATGGCGAAGTTTCTGCCAAACAATCAACTTTATCCGAAGAAGACAAAAAACGTCTAAAAGAAGAACTGCTCCAAGAAATGCTACAAAAGAAAAAAGGAGATAACAAATGAGAATAAGTCGCAAACGATTCATTAATTTTATTGCTAATGCCATCGTTTTTGTACTTGCATTTTCGCTTTTAATTACGGGTATTTTTCTTGGTTGGTTTGATAACAATAAAAACTTATTGATTGCGATGATTGCTATTTGTACTTTCTATGCGGCATTTGTCACTTTCTCAATCTTTATTTTCTTTAATGATTTTACCTTGCTTAAAACTCTTCACGTCGAAAATGAATATAACTTTGGGGTTAGAAGTAATTTTAATAACCTCTATGCTTTTACTAAGCGCGTGGAGATGAAACAAAAAACATTCCGCAAAAAAGGTAAAAGCCAACACATGATTGCTTTCACGTTTTCTAATTTACTCATTTCACAAAACGTTAATCGCAACAAAGAAATTCACTTATTAAATAATCATATTGCTTCATTTCTTAACTCGGTCTATTTGAAAGTCAACAGCAAGAAAAAGAACTTTGTTTATGCTTTCTCTCGCGGCACTTTCATGGTGTATGCTCATGATCAAACAGTGCAAAAAATCCAAGAAATTTGCGAAATCATTACTCGCGAAATTTATCATTTCGCCGAAGATAATTGTCATCACGTTTGGGTGCAACCTTTTTATGGCATTTTCATTATCAAAAAAGAAGCAGTGACTAACCAAATCGAAAACGCGATGTTAGCTAGAGACAATTCGGAACGCAACTTTGAAACGATTACTTTTTACCAAGATAGTTTTCGTAAAGTAGTTTCAGCGAGCGATATTGAAGAGATGACTCAAGCCCTAAAAGAAAAAGAATTCGTTGTATATTATCAACCCAAATTTAATTTAAGCACGAAGAAATTTAACTCTGCTGAAGCATTGATTAGGTGGAATAGTAAAAAATATGGTTTATTAGCCCCAAAACTATTCTTAAACAAAGCAGAAGCAGTTGGCTTAATTCACGATATTGATATTTATGTTTTACGTCAAGTTTGTGAGGACTTGAATGAATTAATTAGAAGAGGTAGAAGAGTATTACCAATCTCGGTTAATTTCTTCTTATACGAGTTTTATTCATCTAATTTTTTGGATGTCGTTATGGACATCCTACGCGAATTTAAGATTCCGGTTGAACTCATTCAAATTGAAATTACTGAAGCGGCAAGTCAGGCCAATCAATTCTTATCGATTTCCATTATTAAAAAACTTAAGAACAAAGGCATTAAAGTTTTAATGGATGATTTTGGTATTGGTTATTCTAACGTCGGTAATTTAAAGAAAATCCCTTTTGATGCGGTTAAAATCGATAAATCTTTTATCGATGATATCGTCGGCAACACAAAAGCACGTGAAATCGTTCGCTTCTTAATAGGTTTGTGTAAAATCAATGGTATGGAAGTAATTGCCGAAGGTGTTGATAGCAAGGAACAGGTGGACATTTTAAAAAGAATTAAATGCGACACCATTCAAGGTTTCTACTATTCTAAAGCTTTACCAAAAAAAGAGTTTGAAGTATTCCTTTCTGATAATCCTTTCGAAAAAAAGGAGCGCGCTAAAAAATGATCATGATTGTAGGCGCACAACATGACGACATCTTGTATTTTGAAACCGTCATGTCAAACAAAAAGCAAGAAATTGTCCTCGATAAATATACTTTAACGATTGGTACTATTTTTAACCAATCTGTTTTGTTAGTGCACGATGTTAAAACTAACTATTTAAGTAGTGCTTTAACTCTATACTTAATTGAAAAATATTTTATCATTCTCATTTTAGTGGTTGGCAGATGTGTCGCTTATAACCAAGACATCAATCCTTCGGAAATAGCTATATCTAAGCACGCAATTGCCGGAGATGTTGATCAAGTTAACGAAGACAATGTCAAAATGGCACAAATTCCTGGTTTTCCACAAGTTTTTGACTGTAACGACGATGTGATTGGTTATTTAGTTAACGCTTTTGAAAAGCGAACTTTAAGTTCTTTAAAAATCGCAAACTATGTATCCACAAACACCGACTACCATAGTTATAATCAAATCAAACAAATTCGCGAATTCGATCACATTATTGGTTTTGAAAGTAATGTTGTTTTTGATTCAAATACCGCTGGTATAGCAATGGTTGCACAACTACGCAAAGTCCCATTCGTTGCGGTTAAAGTCGTTGAACGATATGTCGATGAGAAAAGTGATATTGATACTTACTTAACAGCAATTAAGAAATATACTGATATTGGTAAGGCCATCGTCACTTGTATTGGTGATATTGGTCGAAACGAAATTATCACTGGAGAAGGAGTGTAGAAAGATGCGAGAAAAAAATAAAAATAAAGCTAATTCTATCAATACTTTTTTCCGCTTTACCACCATTTTCCCAATGGTGTATTTCGTCATTTTCGCTGGTGTTACTGGTACTTTTAGTGTTTTATATGCAGTTACCCTAGTCTCCTTTTATTTACATTTCTTGATGGGCTTTATCGTTGGAATGGTTGGTCTATATGTAATATATCTAGTCTACACAACCCGAGTTTATCAAAGCACATTTGTTAGAGGTTTATACCTAGTCACTGATTTTAACTATAAAAATATCGCAAATGGCAGAGTTAATTTAATTGATTATCCGAATAACACCTATAGTGAATTTATTACATTAAATAAAGAAGTTGAGAAAATCAGAACTGGTTTTGATAAAGCAACTTTAATCGCGGGGAATATTGATTTCTCGCACATCAATCTTCACTACATTGATCAAAAAAAGAACGTCATCAGTTTTTATAGTTTTAAAAACTATTTAGAAGAAATTATTTTTTCTTCACAAAATTATCGTAATGTAATAATCGAACTATATTACGTTTTGGGTGACGACACATTAAATGAAATCGAAATTAAGTATCTGCTTAATTTATTACGCACCAACTTCAATGATTATAAAGATGTACTTTACATCTTAAAGGAAGATCGTAAATCAATTTATATTTATTTACCGCGTATCAATTCTTTAAGCAAAATCAAAGAACAACTTGAAATCGTCACTAGAAATGCCAGTGTCAACAAAAGAACACAAGATGGTATTGTCAACTTGCTAGCGCATTTTGCCGTTGTTTGCTATCCGTTTTCTGATGTGAGCGAACTATTGTCTGACTTACAATTTGCTAAACGTGAAGATAAAATCATCAACGTATATTTACCAAACCGTATTCGCTTTTTACAAGATAATCGTTTATTGAAAAATTCGATGAATTTAAATGCGATGACGAAGTTAATTCAACCATTACAAAACGCCAACCTCGGCATTGAACATAGTAAAAAGAACATGCTGGAAGTGCAAAAAGTTATTAGCGATATCGCCACTTATTTTGCTTTGGATTATGCAGGCATTATTTCTTATGATGAAATTAAGCGTAATTATTCGATTACTTATCAAGTAATGGCAAAAGGTTTGACCCCGCTTAGCTCAAAAGATAATCACGTCGAAAAAGAATTCGTCCAATCGATGGATCAAGCAAAAGACAAGGATAATTCTTATTATTTTGCTTTCCGTAGCCACGCTACTTTGGCTTTGGGTCGTCATTTAGACCGAGTTGGTTTAGAAAGTGGCTTCTTCTATGTCTTAAAAGACGGCGACCTTGTCGTAGGCACTATTTACTTCTTTAATAAAAAGAAATCTTTCTTTATCGATTCATATATCCAAGAAGCATTCACTGTTTTGTGCGATAAAATCGCTGCGATTATTTTAGGTGATCGCAGAGATAAAGAAGTTGAATACTCTTATCAAGAAATTGATGCTATCTTAAAAATTACTGAGCACGCAACATATCGCGTTTCTCATGACGAATTTACGATATTAAGAGCTAGCAACACCATGAAAGCTCTTTTCCCAAAACTTCAAGTCGGTGAAAAGTGTTATAAAACTTTGTATGGCTTAGATTTTCCTTGTGAAGATTGTCCGCTTTTGACTGGCAACAAAAAGGTTGGAAAGTTTGGCAGAAATAAGTTTGAAACTTCTTTAATTCTTTCAGAAATTAATCTTACTTATCACGTCATGACGATGAAGAACATCCATCAAGAGGAAAGTCAATCGCGTTATGTTAAAGACCTTGTCATTAACTCTTATTCATCTCTAATTGATGATTTGACTAGTGCTTTTGCCATTAATGGTAAAGGTTATTTGTTACTATTAAGAATTGATAATATAGCGCCACTATTAGACGCTAATGGTTCTGAAGGCTACCTCGCAATGATTCGTAGTTTCATTCGCCGCCTTAAAGCAATGCAAAACAATTATGAAAACATTTATTTATTCAACAACCAAGCAATCGCAATGCTTTTTACCGAATTTGGTCAAAACGACATCTTTGAAATGTGCGAAAAGATTTACGAATTAAGCCGCGATAATCACGCTAATAATGCTGATTATGACATTAATCTCACCTATTTGCCATTTGCCTATCCTGGTGTATTTACTGGTGTTGAAAACTTATTAAGACAAGCAGAACAATTTTTAAGCAAAGGCAAATACGCCATCAATAAAAATAGTATTTATCTTGATGAAGGTGCTTATTCTCGCCCTGCAAATAAAAACGATTACTTATTGTCCATCATTGAAACTTCCGTGGCCAACAAAAGTTTTAACGTCAATTTACAACCAATGGTTAATGCCGGAGATAAGCGTATTTTTGGGGCTGAACTTTTATTAAGAATGAGTGATAGTTATCGTAACACCGTCCTTAAAACTAATGAGTTAGTTGCTGTTGCTGCACAAAACAACAAAATTAGTGTTATTTCTAATGCGTTGCTCGATTATATCGCTGCCATGTATCAACAGTTTGGCAATTCAGTCTTCAAGCTTCATGGTTTCCAACGCTTAAGCATCAATACCGACTATTCTTTCTTTGACGATTATGGTTTCTATACGGTCACCAAAGCGCACATCGATACTTTGAAATTACCAAATAATTTCTTAGCTTTTGAAATTAACGAAAGCGATATCGCCGATCACCGCGAAGAGTTCAAAACGATTGTTAAACAATTAAGTGGTTTGCACATCGTCATGGTGTGTGACCAATACACCGGTAAATATTTATCTCCAGAAGCAGTGAAGAGTATCGGTTTCCATGAAATAAAGTTGTCGCGTAATTTGCTTAAAAATATTGATAATGACCGCCAACGTTTAGACGATGTCAAACACTTAATGTTAGAAATTAAAAATCACAACATGAGAAATTCTCTAGTTGGTGTAGAAAATATCGACCAGTATCTCTTAATTAAAGAAATCGATAATGCTGCCTTAATCCAAGGTTACTATTTCTATCGCCCATTAGAAAAACAAAATCTTATCGATACAATTCGTCTTATCAACAAACTATATTAACCAATTAAGAAATCCTCTTCGACATACTGCACATGGCTAGTATCCTCGAAGTGGATTTTTTTATTGAGTAAATGAAAGAAAGTAATCGGACCAATTCGACCGACAAACATCAATAAAGCAATAATGATTTTGCTGCCACTAGACAAGTGTGGCGTGATACCAACAGATAAGCCGACTGTGCCAAAAGCAGAGAATACTTCAAACATCAAACTAGTAGAACGATTGCTATTAATATTTATAGCCCCTAGGTCGAGTTGACTTTCAAGCGCATAAATGGTAACAAAACTTACAAAAACGGTCGCGATCGCTAATAAAAACAATGACATGGCTTTAACAATGATGTTTGGTGAATAACGCCGATAAAAAGAAGTGACTTTTTTACCAGCTAGATAGCAGCTCATTGCTAAGACAATAATATAAATTGTCGTCGTTTTAATCCCGCCCGCTGTGCCCAGAGGATTACCACCGATTAACATTAGTAAACAAGAAAACAACTTGCTTAAAAATGATAAGTTATCTTGATTAACGGTGCTGAAACCCGCTGTGCGAGTAGTGACTGACTGGAATAAGGCGTTAAATGGTGATTTGAAGCCTTCTGAGACGTAAATGAGCAAGAAGCCCGCAACTAATAAGACACCAGTCATTAAGAGGCATATTTTGCTGAAAACACGTAGTTGTTTAAATTTCTTTTTTGCGAATATATCAATAATGACTAAAAAGGAAATACCACCAGCAAAAACTAATAGCATTACATATGAGCATAGGTAGTAATATAACCAGTTTGGCAACGAATCGATAAGCAGATTACCAGCTCCTCTAATGAAAGAGGTGTTACCCAAAATATCAAAACCTGCATTATTAAAAGCGGAAATTGAAGTAAATAACGAATTCCACAAACCTTGAAAGATATTGTCAGAATAAGGTAAGAAAACAGGTAATCCTAATAAAAATCCAAATACTTCAAAACCCAACGAAATAAGAACTATTTTTCGAATAAACGAAACAATTTCTGCGAAATCTTCAATATTAATCATAAGAGATATAAATAAGCGATCCTTAAACTGAAGCTTTTTATGAAACAATGTAATTATGAAAGTGAGAATGGTAATAAAACCAAGTCCACCAATTTGAATTAAAATAGCGATGATAAATTGACCAATAAATGTTAACTCAAGTCCAATCCCTTGATGGAAAGCATTAAGTCCAGTCACGCATGTTGCGGAAGTTGCAAGAAAGAAGGAGTTAACAAAATCGCCGAACTGACCATCCTTTCTTGAAAATGGCATAGCCAACAATAAAGTACCGACCAAGATGATGACGGCAAAGGAAAGAATGACTAATAAATATGGATTGATTTGCTTATTTCGATTCTTCATTACTAATAGATATACGCCTTTAATTGCATAATATCAAGTTGCTCTTTGTGAGCAAGATAATAAATAATTTAACCTGCTAATAACACATTCTTTTTTGTGGTCAACATAATATTAAATCATAAAACATATGCATTTTTTATTGGCCAAATCATTGTAATTTTTATTTTCATAGTGCCGCTTTTTCTTAAATGTTATAATGGTTTAAATTTATTAAAGCTTACTAACTAATCATAACCTAATAGCATAAAAGGCAGGCTTTAATTAAATAGGAGGAATAATTATGTTTGATCGATTATTTAATGGAAAATGGACTAGAAAGCTCATAAATGTTTTAATATGGGTTTCAGGTTATCTTAATTTTGTGGCTTTTGTTATTGTTGGGGGATTCGCAGTTGTTAAGGGTGATGACGAACAAAAATTAGTAGCCAAAAAAGTATTTGTCATAACGCTAATTTTCTTGGCCTTAAATGGCATTATGAGTTTTTTAGGTTCGACTGGAGCTTGGTTTGGCAATCAATATTATTCTTCTTGGTTTTATGATTTCCAAGTCAGTATGACACGCATTATCAATATGGCCGAAACTATAACCTTCGCCACTTTTATCATACTAGAATTGTTGAAAAAAGAAGATCCATTAACCGCAGAAGATATTTACGTTGATCACTCGAGAAACGAATTGTAATTTATCAATAATTGAGATTGAATTTGAATATAGCTCATTCTTTATTTAGAAAATAAAAAACGTTGATGAGACAATCACCAACGTTGAAAATTGATTTTTACTAAAAGATTAAAACAAGACTTGTCTAGCTCTTTGCTTAGTTTCAGCACTAGCAGAGAATGGAATACGAGTTGTATAACCATTTCTTGCGGCCACGATTTGATATGTTGGCCAACGGAACATCAAGCCGTTCCATTCAAAGACTGTGTCATTGTAGACTTCTCTAGCGGCTGTAATTTCTTTTTGTAAATAGCTGTTTTGTTGCATCGCCATGGCGATTTCTTGATGAGCTTTTAAGTCTGGATACGCTTCAAGAGAGACATTGATTTTAGAAGCGACATTTTCTAAAGCTTCTGCTCTTTCGTTCATTGTACCCCCAGCGCGTGCTTGGGCAATGGCGACGAAAGTCGTTTCGTCAAGTTTGACTGCTTTATTAACTAAAGCGGCTGCGTTTTCCAAGATTACCACTCTTTGCTCTAAATAATTATCGATTTGCGAAGCATTGTGTTGGATTTTTTGTTGTAAACGTTGCAAGTAATTCTTGGCTTTAATTTTCATAAATAGAAATACTAAACCAGGAATAATTAATAAGACCCACAATAAAACTTCAAACAAAGTGGAGCCCCAACCTACTTGAACTTTGATTTGTTTTTGAATAACGTTAACGTCATTACCTTTTTCATTTACTGGACCAGTTAATTCGTCGAGTTCATTCGCCATAATTTATCCTCCTAATGATCCTCTTGTAAGTATTTATTTAACTCATTGGAGTCAAAATCAGGATTAGCAGATTTGAGCAACAATGAGATTAAACCTTTAGAATAGACTACCATGTTTTGGTTAGAAATACGAGATAATAAGTTGGCCAATCCTTGGTTTTTAATGGTCGAATTAAATTTTTGTTGTGTGGTGCGACATTCTTGAACTGCAAAAGGCACAACATTTTCCAATGGTACATATTCGTACCATTGGACAGGAATCTGATGCATTCTGCCATCACCGCCCAATTTTGAAACATAAGTAACATGGGCAACTTTTTTATATGAATAGGCATGAATATTTACGATATCACTAGCGCCATTTTTGCGAACTAAATCACGTTTTAATGTTGCAGGAGTATCACTTTGTGGATGTTTGAAAATCTTATCGTCATAACGATTAGCCATCATTTCGGTTTCAAAACCAGTAACATTCGGATCGATCGTACCTTTAAAAATTTCTTCAAAAGACATATGTTGTTGATATAAAGGAATAGCAAGTAGTGGCGCTAAATCAAAATAGAAAGATTGAAAGTAATTATCGCAATATTGGATGAAATTGCTTCTAGCAAAGTCATAATTATAATGCATAAATTTCTTTGGATCAGCGTCTAAGTCAGCTTTTTGGGCATGGAGGCTTTTGATATAGTTTAAGCTCTTGGTTTTAGTAAAATAAAAATCATCACCATAAGGAGATTTTGATTTAATCAAATCTAACATATTTTTCTGAGCCAGAGGTGTAAACAACAAACGGAATTCAACATCGTTATCACGATTGGTGGCATTAAACAAAGCTTCAAACTCACTGTTACCCATCATCGTTAAAGTTTTGTTCGCTAACGAACTATTACGAATTTTTTTACCTAAATCACGTTCAAAATCTTCCACAAATTTTTTAATTTGTTTTTCATTCATGCTATTAGCATTACTTGGTTCTCTAGAAAATGAAAGTCGTGGAGCGGCTTCATTGCCATAAACGAGCCAAGTTTCATAAAAATATTCGGCTGCAGGTTTGGTAATTTCGGCGACTAATACTTGAGTATGTGTAATCACGCGCCGGTTTTTGCCCGATCCCACCACAGTGGTCCAAGTAATTACTTTTTCCCCGCGGTATACACGATTAACCATTTGGCTGATATGGTTTCTTTGCACCAGGAAAGGATTGCCAAGAATAGAACCGGATTGCACAAAAACTGTGGAAATGTTTTTCTCCATATTTTCTTGAAAGCCATATTTGTTTCTCAAGTAGTAAAACTTATTTTGATCAAAATATTGATCCATCTGGATTAATGAAGTGGTGTCAGTGACCAACTTCGCTGGGATATTCCAGTCATATAAATCATTTAGAGCCTGCATTTGCTCGTATGCTTCGCGAGTGTAATCATCTCTTTGTTTATTTAATTTGTTTAGTTGATTCTCAAAATCTTTTATTCTTTTTTTAACTGCTTTTAAAGCAAAAATTAACCCAATCCCGCCACCTATTCCTGCAATTGGGATGGCAATATAAAAATTAGAGATGTCTTGGTCATTAATGATATAAAAAATACCAATCAATGATGCAACAAATAAAAGTATCATCATAACGATGACAAAAGTTTTGAGTGCCTTTCTTTTTCCTAAAGAGTTTTCGACGTGACCAATTTTTGTGGTCAGACTTTTTATATGATTAACGGTCGAACGATTGGCATCGATATCAACTTTGCTTTTTTCCGTTAAATTATCGAAAAATTTAACAACATTTTCGTGATAAGCGTCTTTAAGAAAATGGTGATAAGCCTTTACTGGCTCAGTTAAATCAAAATTATTTAGCATAGTAATATTTTAGATAATAAATTTCTATTTATCTACAATAATCAAAAAAAGAGCGATAATTATTCGCTCAACTCTTGATAAATTAAACTATGGACAAAATCACTAAGTTGCTTGGCATTCATCCCTGCATAGTCTTCGCGATAATATAAAACACGGCAAATCATTTGAACATGGCTTTTTCTTGGAAAGTTTTTATGGATTTTTTCTGTGCCCTTCATTGTTACAACAACAATTGGACATTTGGTCTTAATGGCAATAGACAAAGCTCCGTGATGGAACTCACCTAATACTTCGCCGTTTTTAACGCGTGTTCCTTCTGGATAAACACCGATTGAAGTAACGCGTGCTTCGAGCAAATCCGCAGCCCGATTAAACTGAGCTAAAGATTGAGTTCTATCTTTTCGGTCGATTGGTAAATAACAATTTCGCCACATCAAGTGACCTGCTAAAGGTATTTTCATCACTTCTTTTTTGCAAATAAAAGCAATATCGCGACTTGATAAGGCTTGAGCCACGAGCATTGGATCAAAATTACTTTTGTGGTTACCAACTAATAAGAATGGTTCGTTAGGAATATTGTCTAAACCAACGGTGATGAGTTTTACACGACAAACACGATTAACATAAGTTATGCCATTATGGAGTAAGAAACGAGCAAAGCGACTTGGCTTATCGTATTGTTTTTTATATGAGGAAAGTAAGCGACCGAAGATTTCATAAAAAATCCACATAAGCATCACTCCGGCAACATATCCACCAATCATTAAAACGATTGGACGATAGATATCATACCATTGAGCCATTGGCCAAAAAGTTAATGTGCCGGTTATCGTTAATAAAAGGGCAGTGGTAACTGCAACTAAAGAAATAAACATAATAATAATTTTTTAGAGCTGAACTCGGACAATAGCAACAAATGTTGCCAATAGGTGCCATAGTTAACAGGCGAATAATAACACCATCCCCACAAATGTCAACTATTTTTGCTTTGTTTGAGGTTATTTACACATGTTTTCGCATGAAAAACCATAAACAACTATATCTTTATAAATAGCAAAATCTTATAATAATAAGGCAAAAAACGACAATAACCGAAAGATTGAGATTAACAAATGCAACAATATGAATTAGCAAAACAAGCTCTAATAAATCACGAAGTCATCGCCTTCCCCACCGAAACTGTGTTTGGTTTGGGTGTATATTTTGATGATGAACAAGCTTATGCAAAACTAAATGTCATCAAAAAGAGAAAAGATAATAAACCATACACTCTAATGCTTTCAAACGTCGAACAAATTCAAAAATACGCTGATATTCCTTTTAAGTTTTTGCCGATTATTAGGAAGTATATGCCTGGCTCATTAACTATTTTGGTCAAATGTAAAACAAATGTTCCTGCTTTTGTGACCAATGGCAGTGGTGTTATCGGCATTAGAATTCCTAGCAATAAAGAAGCGCTCGATTTACTTAAGTTTTTAGGCAAACCCTTATTAGTACCTTCGGCTAATCGTGCGGATGAAAAACCAGCAATGAGTGATAGCGAAGTTGAAGACATTTTTGGAAAAGAAATCGCTGTAATAATACCTGGACAAGCAAAAAGCGGCCAACCATCAACGATAATTGACTTGACTGGTAATCAATTAAAGGTTGTTAGGCCAGGGCCGATTAGTTTGCAAGATTTAATTGCGTGTCTAGAACAATAAATTATTCAATAATATCTTCATCTTTAATGATATAAAATTGATAATCAGGATATTTTTTTGTTAAATTTTCTTTAACTTTCTTAATTACTTTATCTGCGTTTTCTTCCTCATAATCGATAATTACATCAAAAGTAACGATTTTGGCTTCTTGATTGCAATAAAAGCCATGCGCTTCTTTTAAAATCTCACTAGTTTCAACTTCTTTTTTGATAGTTTCTCTAATTTGCGCGATGACAGGGTTGCTGTTGTTGGAGGCAAAAATTCCAATGGTCATCACAATACCAAATCGTTCGTGAATGCGGTCTGATAAGCGCTTAGTAATCGAGTGAAGTTCATTAGCGGTTAGTTGATCGTTTACTTCAATGTGGATTGAGCCGATACCGAAATCTGGACCAAAATTTGTAATGAAAAGATCATATGCACCAATCACAGCAGGATCTTGATAAATAATATGTTTAATCGCCTCGGTTGTTTCTTTATTTGTTCTTTCGCCAATGATGCTCGACATAGAATGAATCAAGACACCAATGCCGCTGCGAATCATAAATAAGCCGATAATCGAACCAATATATCCTTCAATGTTAACGTTCCAGGCAAGCATTACGATAATAGAAACAAGTGTGCCAAAGGATAAGAAAGCATCAAACAATGCATCGACCCCACTTCCTTTAAGTGATTCACTATTTACCTTTTTGCCCATATAACGATAATAAAGACCTAAAAGTATTTTGACGATCACAGCAATTGCAATAAGAATTACCCACACGATATCAAACGATGGTTCATCACCACGAATAATACTACTAATTGATTCGATAATGGCCCCGATGCCTGCAAGCACGATGATAATGCCGATAAATAAACTAGTTAAATATTCAATACGTCCATGGCCATAGGGATGTTCTTTGTCTGGTTTCTTTTGGGCTAATTTAGTGCCAACAATGGTTACAACGCTAGACAAAACATCACTTAAGTTATTAATGGCGTCCATAAAAATTGAAACACTTCCAGCAACTAAGCCAATGATGGCCTTTAAAACAACTAAAAAGAAATTGGTTAATATGCCAATAATGCTTGTTTTAACAATGGTTTTACTGCGGTTTATCATTTTTCTCGACTTGATTTCTTTGCTTCCAAATCATTATAGATAAAAAATAATCGAGCAATTATCAACCTTTATGTATGGAAAAATCAAGTATATGAAATATAGACCATCACAAAATCAAATGCAAGATAATCGTTATTTGTTGATATAAATTAGCTGTGGCTTTCCAATAATGACTTTGGTGTTGTCCGGCACATCTTCGGTCAAAAAAACGTTTGAACCAATAGTGACGTTATTACCAATTTTTATTGCTCCTAAAATTGAAGCGCCAGCGTAAATGGTAACATCGTTTCCAACTTGTGGGTGACGAATTACTTCTCTTAAACGTTCAGCATGACTAAGTGATATGGCTCCCAAAGTTACACTTTGGTATATTTTAACTCTTTGTCCGATGGTGGCGGTTTGCCCGATGACAATCCCAGTTCCATGATCAATAAAGAAAGGATAAGAAATTTTTGCTCCTGGATGAATATCAATACCAGTTTGACTATGGCCAATCTCAGACATAACACGAGCATGAACTCTATAGCCTTGCTCATATAAAGCGTGCGCGATGCGGTAAATACCAATTGCACGATACCCAGGATAAGCAAGTTTGATTTCCTCTAAGGAAGTAGCGGCTGGGTCGCTAGCATAAAAAAACTCTAAATCGACTTTTGCGTGCGATTTTATTTCTGCGAGTTTAAGAAGAAATTGAGTACAACTAGCTTTGTTTTCTTCAACTGCATTTAGAAAACACTCTTCAAGTTCAGCACCATCATTGTGGTCGCTAATATAAGCTAATGAATATTTAAGCAAAACTTTTAAGTTACTGACAGATATCATAATGATGCTTGAATTGTGCCACATATGTCACCAATATTCAAATGATATGCTGATAAAAATTATGCTATAATCGCTACAGTGAACGCAGGAGTAACTTATGAATATTAAAAAACGCCATTTTATTGTTATTGCTTCAATTTTGTTAGTTGGTTTAATCGTTGGCTCATTTTTAGATTTACAAATTAGCGAAGCAATATTTATGAAAAACAACTTTGTTGGTTTATTATTCGCTTCTTTTGGTACATATCCAACATATATGGGTCTTGCGTTTTTAGGAGGGGGATTATTATCTACAACTATCAGGCGAAAAGATATGCCATTATGGGGCAAAATCATTTGCTACTTCTTGTCCGCTCTAGCTTACTTTATTTCTGTTTATATCTGTGCGGACGATTTTCCTTCTGTTAACGGTTTTAATGATTCTAATCTATATCCTCTAAGTTATACTTTGTGTTTTTTGGTTTTTACTCCGTTTTTCATTTTTGGTTACTTTGTATGCAAAAAGAGTAACCCTAAATATTTATGGAATGCGTTGATGATTATTGCAGTAATTTATATTGTTGGTATGCTTCCTGTTTCAGTATTAATTAAACTTGTCATTCATCGTCCTCGTTATCGTTGGGTAGTGAGGGGTGGATTGCTTGAATTCCACAATTGGTGGGAATCGGCTGCCAACTACAAAGATTTTTTAGATGGTTCTTTCTTGGTTGAAGGTCAAGTTATTACCAAAGAAGAATTCAAGTCATTCCCAAGTGGCCATTCTGGTGCTGGAGCGATGTTGATGGTTTTGTTACCATCGTTACCACTTTTCTTTAGAAAACTTGAGGGCAAGGAAACAATTTTGCTATATGTGGGATTTGGATGGACATTAATATGCATGTTCTTCCGCATCCTTGTTGGTGCGCATTTCTTAAGCGACACTTGTATGTCTGGACTAATAATTATCCTTCTTTTCTTTGTGTTGTCTGAGTTTGCAAGGACCAAAAAACTACTGCCACCTGACCAAGAAGCACTTAGAACTTAAAAAATATTTCTTTTTATTTAAATAATAAATGATTATTTTGTATACTATTTTTCTATGGGGCTAGTATTACTACTTATCTTCACTATCATAGCGTTCGCACTGACGACATTTTTTAGAAAATGGTTGGACGTGACAACTTTGTATGTGGTAGCAATCGGTTGTGCATGTAATGCCAACTTTTTTACGAATATCAATAGCCCGGTATCTTTTGGGCCTTTTATCTTTAGCCCAATGATTGCTCTTTATGCTTTATTCATGTATATCATCATGGTGAGAATCATTGATCATGGGTATAAAGAAGCCAAGGTTTTAACTTATACTAGCGTTGCGGCTGTTGTGGTTTCAGCGATGATTGAACTTGCAAATACCATCGTTTTATCAGGCTCATCAGTTGAAGCGTGGAAATCATTTTCTTATTATATATTTTCTTCCGTCGGTACTTTAATCGGTGTATGGGTGATGGTGTGGTATACCATTCACGCCCGCCATCATAAGGTGAATAAATATTTAATTATTTTCTTTGGCATGGCATTTTCTTCTTGGCTACAAGCTATGTTCTATTATGGTGGCATGGCTTTAGTTAATTGGCAGTTTAATATATTAAGCACTGCTGACATCCTAGGCATTTTCATCGGTGGAATAGTGTGCTATATTTTTGGCTTAATTAGTTACTTTGTGAATAATCGTCTCTGGAAACCAAATTCAACAACTGTAATAAACAACTAAGTTTTGCACATAGTGTTAAGCATTAACCTTAATAAATAGTCACTTGTGTGTTATTATTTTTTTATGAAAAGAAATCATTTTTTATTCAGTTTAATTGTTGTATTGTCTCTTACTGCTTGTATTTCAATAAATGATGAAGTTGAAACAAAAGCTGTGCCTATTTTTGATATTGATTTGCCTTTAGATAATGACGAACAACCAAATAATCTTGAGCAGTACCAAATTGGCACAATTGAACCGATATTCCGTCAAGGTCAGGAATACATTCCTTATTTATCTTTAGAGCAGTATGCCTCTTTATATGATCATCGACTTATCGATGGGGCAAGAAGTGTAATCACTAATAATGGGTCAGTGGCGACTTGGCAAATTCTTAAAGGTGACACTCTTTATTTTTATTCAGCAATTAGCTATTGGGATAAAGTGGTCATTAAAGCTGGTGATATCAGCAATGTCTTTAAAAATAATGACGATCCAACGCCAAGTAAAGCGCTGTACTATGCTTTATCTACCACCGCCAACTATGAAAAAATTGGCGAAGACGATTATGAAACCTATTCCTTTGGTGACATTTCTTTAACACGTCTATTTTTCGATTCCTCATATTATTACCCATTGGGATTCCTTGATTTAACCTATTCTGAAACATCAACAATTTACCATTTCTACAATTATTACGGTATTTTTGAGACACGAGATGTAGAAAATTTTTCTGAAAAGGAATTTCTTTTTGAGAATAATTTAGAAACAGTAGATACGTTAATGCAAGCGAATACCCATCACAACAAAATTCCAGTTTATTTAATTAATTACAATGCGAATATGTTTTTTTACACCATGGATAATTTCTATGGTTTAAGAAAAGAAAAAGGCATCACTTCTTTTAAACAATTTCTAAAGTCAAAAAACGTATATAACGATTTATTCTCGACAAATGATTTTTTAAGAGGTTGTGCTTATTATACCGCATTATCGTTAATGGATGATGGTCATACAGCAGTTATTTCTATTAACGATACTTGGGGAGAAGCTGATTCAGGACCGATGTATGTTGGTCAAAAAACGAGTAATCGTGGTGCAGAATATCGTGCCATTCGTGATGTGCGTGCCAATCAAAACCAATATCCAAATTTTATCGTTGAAGATGGAGTGCGTTATAGTGATAGTGGCAAAACCGCAATAATTATTTTTGATGGTTTCTCGTTTGGTAAGGATGACGAAGTATTTAATCCCGACGGCACTATTAAAGAAGATGCATATTTATATGACACTTATTTAAGAGTAGCGAGGTCTTTAGAAACTATCCGTAACAAAGGCACAGTAGAAAATGTTGTTTTGGATATTTCACTTAATGGCGGAGGAACTCTCGCCATTATGATGAAGTTGCTCGCCATTATTTCTAAGGATAACGTTAGCAACACTCACTTTTTTGACGACGCAGCGAAGTATGTTTACTTATATAAAGGAGCAGTTGATACAAATCTTGACAATGAATATGATGCAAGTGATGCATACGGAAACGATTTTAACTTTTTTGTAGCGACTAGCGCTATGTCCTATAGCGCCGCAAACGCATATGCATACTATGCCAAAAAAGATGATATAGCGACGATTATTGGTCGCAAAACTGGTGGTGGTGAATGTGCTGTTAGTATTCATTATTTGCCTAACAGCCAGTACGTTTATCATTCTTCGAACTTACATATCGGCTTTTATAACGAATCGGAAGGTAAGTTCTATGGCAATGAAGCTGGAGTGGAACCAGATATATATTTCGATGATTACGGTATTTATGGCAATCCAAATGCCATTGAAGATTTAATCAGTTAAAAGGTTATTTTATAAAAAAATAAGTTGTATTAATTTCGTTTTTACATATAATTTTTGTTGTATAGAACAAAAGGAGTTATCGCATGGAAAATAATAAATATGTTAAACTCCATTCTTTTCTTAGAATGGCAGCTGCATTAATCGCGATCATCGTCTTTATTGCGATGTTCATCGTTAAACAAATTGTCCATGAGTCATTTGAAGGTGCTTTCTTCACATGGAACGAAGCCTTCTTCGGTGATGCCGCCATTAACACTAATGGTACAATCGTTGGCTTTATTGGTTACTTGTTCATCATAATCGGAGGACTCGCTGGTTTAGCCTTTGTATTCATTGATGACTTGGTTGACTCAGATTTAGTGAAAAAATTATCTTTTGTCGCTGGTGGCGTAATTATTCTTGGTACAGTGATGACATTATTGACAGGTGTCTTGTTTAGAACATTTAATCCAGATCTTGTCGACCATAATTCATTCCATCTTGCCGCCGGCCCCATCGTCTTAGGTGTTTTGGCCCTCTTAGCTGGTGTAGCAAATATTGTTGCTCCAATCTTAGAAGATAAAGGGTTATAAGTTTTTCATTATTCAGCTGATAAAAAACGCACTTAATAGTGCGTTTTTTTCAATATACTTTAGGTCTAGTAAATACCATTGTTGCAGTTGTAACAATATGTCACTAAAAATGTATAAGTGAAAAAAAGATAATTTGGTATAATGAAACACAGAGGTTGTTACATATGTATACATTATTTACCGATACCGATTGCGATATCACCCCTGAGATAGCAAAGAGATATGGCTATAAGTTGATATCGATGCCGTACACAATTCACGGCAAAGAAGTACATCCCTATGTTGATTTTGACGTCTTTGATTATAAAACTTTCTATGATGAATTAAGAAAAGGGGTTATTCCAACAACTAGCGCACTTTCTCCAGTCGAATATATCAATTATTTCGAACCAGAATTCGCCAAAGGCAACGATATTCTATATGTTCATTTTTCTGCGGCTATGAGCGCGACTTTTAATTCTTTGCGTCTAGCCATGGAAGAATTATCAGAAAAATATCCAGATAGAAAATTAACTCTCATTGACACAAAAGGTATTTCTTTAGGAAGTTATGCGCTTTGTATGGATATTGGTGAGTTATATATAAATGGTGCTTCTATTGAAGAAATTCAAAAATTTGCTAACGAAAGAATTGATAAGACTGCTTTTTATTTTTATGCCGATGATTTAAAATTTTTCGGAAAAAGTGGTCGTGTTTCAGGGCTTGCCGCTTTGTTTGGTAACATTATTGGTGTCAAACCTATCATCTTCATAGATCATGACGGCAAGATGAAAGCCAAGGATAAAGGTCGTGGTCGCATACAAACACTACGCAAATTATTACAATATGTCATCGAATTACAAGAAGATATTAAAAAACACCGCGTCGTCATAGCCCATACCGATGCATTAGATATCGCTGAAGAATTTGGCGACATGATGAAAAAACAATTCGGCGAAGATTTGAAAATTGAATACGAAGTCGTTAATCCTACTGCAGGAAGTCATTGTGGACCTAATGCAATGGGTGTTACTTTCAACGCCAAACATCGTTAATAATTAGGCGCATTCGCGCCTTTTATTTTGCTAATAAAATCGTTAGAATGGTGGTATGCAAAGATTAATCATCATCACCGGTGATTTAGCTGCGGGAAAATCCACACTCGCTAGCGCGCTTTCTGATGAACTGCGCATTCCTTTTATCACAAAAGATCGCTTAAAGGAAATCGCCTGTGATATTTTTGGTTTTCATAATCGTCAAGGAAATCGCCTGTTAAGCGAAGTGGCGGTTGATAGTATGATTTATTTTTTCGCTCAAAGCGCCCAAACAGGGCAAGACTTAATTATCGAGGCCAATTTTCGAAGTACTGAGCTAGCAAAAATAAAAGCTATCGCTGAACAAAATGCTTATCAAGTCGTACTTATTTTACTAGCTGGAGACATTAAACTTTTATACCAACGTTTCTTAGATCGCCTGCCTTTGCGTCATATAGCGCATCGGGTGGACAATATTGAACACTCATTTGAAACATTTGCTCAATATATCGAAGAAATGCGTGACGAAGATTTGATATTTTCTCCCTTTGAAATTGATATGAGCGATTTGGATGAAGAAGAAGTCGTTGACAAAGCTTTAGGCATTATCTATCGCGAAATGGGGCAATAATATGCAGTCAATCAAAGAAATCTTTTATCATGGTCATGGTCCAAGTTCGTCTCATACGATTGGTCCTGATAAAGCTGTTAATTATTTATTAAATAAATATCACAATATCAAATTTGTGAAAGTGACTTTATTTGGTTCTTTGGCTTCGACCGGGAAAGGTCATTTGACAGACTATATTATTAAATGCGCCCTCAAAAATGTTCCGCATTCCATTATCTTTGACATTAAGCAAAAGATGCCCCATCCAAACACCATGACTTTCGAGTTAACGCTTGAAGATGAAAGCATTGTTATAGAAAACATAGCGTCAATTGGTGGTGGTTCAATTAAAGTTAATGGTCAAGATACTTTGACAAAAAAAGAAATTTATCCACATAACAAATTATGCGATATTATCTCTTATTGTGAACAAAACAATCTTCGCTTAGATGAGTATGTGTTGAGGCATGAAGGTGAAACAATAATTCCCTATATTAAAGATATTTATCAAGTTATGGTTGCGGCAATTGCGCGTGGCATAGCTACTGCAGGAGATTTGCCTGGGGAACTACGCGTAAAAAGAAAAGCCCCAACTATGTACCAAAGAATGGTTGATGAGCACAAAGAAAACGATTTTTCAACTAATGTTGCTATCGCTGCTTTTGCCGTAGCTGAAGAAAATGCTTCAGGTGGCTTAATTGCTGTTGCACCAACTTGTGGTAGCGCAGGAGTTATTCCTGGCATCATAAAATATATGCAGATGAACAATATTAAGGAACAAAGAATACTTAATGGCTTGCTGGTTGCCGGATTAATTGGTATGTTAGCTAAAACCAACGCTTCAATTTCAGGTGCAGAAGCAGGTTGCCAAGCCGAGATTGGTGTCGCCTGTGCGATGGGCGCAGCTATGCTAGCATCTGCCCTTAATTACGATAATCATACGATTGCCCAGTGTGCAGAAGTTGCGCTTGAACATTCACTTGGCTTAACTTGTGATCCGATTAAAGGTTATGTGCAAATTCCGTGTATTGAAAGATGTGCAATCTTTGCATTAAAAGCGATTAATGCTGTGACGATAGTTAACCTCTTACCAAAAGAAGCTAACAAGATTAGTTTTGATGATTCTCTTGTAACTATGTTTCTCACGGGAAAAGATTTACATGTTGGTTACCGCGAAACTGCAAAGAAAGGTTTGGCAAGAATTCCACTTAAAAACACATAAAAACGCGCATATAGATATGCAACGTAAGTAAATCGTGTAAAATAAGCAGTAATAATTCAAAAAGAAAGGAACTATTTATGTATCGTAAAAATGCTTGGTTAAAGTACGATGACAAACAAGAAGTACTAAATTTTGCGGAAAAATATAAATCGTATATTAGTGTTTCCAAAAATGAACGCGCGGCAATTAAAGAAGCGGTTAAACTTTTAGAGGCTAATGGTTTTGTTAATGTTGATAAAGTCAACAAAATAAAAACCGGAGATCGCATTTATTTTCTTAACAAAAACAAAAACGTCGCCGCTTATATTATTGGTTCTGAACCACTTGAAAACGGCTTAAGAATTTTAGGAGCACACGTTGATTCTCCACGTTTAGACCTAAAAGAAAATCCGATTTATGAAAATAAAGGTTTTGCTTTAGGCGATACTCACTATTACGGGGGTATTAAAAAATATCAATGGACAACAATTCCACTTGCTTTAGTGGGAGTTGTTTGTAAAAAAGATGGCACAGTAATCGATATTAATATCGGCGATAATCCAAACGACCCAGTTGTCGGAGTAACTGATTTACTCATTCATTTAGCTTCGGACCAAATGGAAAAATCCTTGGGCAAAGCCATTGAAGGTGAAAATTTAGACATCACATTAGGTTCAATGCCTTTAAGCGGCGTGGAAAAAGAGCCAGTTAAAACTAATGTCTTAAAATTACTTAAAGAAAAATATGACATTGAAGAAGAAGATTTTGTTTCTGCAGAAATTGAAATCGTTCCTGCCGGACCTGCAAGAGACTATGGTCTAGATCGTAGCATGATTGCTGCTTACGGCCATGATGATCGCAGTTGTGCATTTACTTCTTTGATGGCGTTATTAGACACTAAGGAAGTGAAGAAGACCGCTTGTTGTGTCTTGGTTGATAAAGAAGAAATTGGCTCTGTTGGTGCGACTGGCGCCCACTCTTTGTTCTTTGAAAACACCATCGCCAAATTATTTAAATTAATGGGCGAAAGCCATGTTTTATGGAAAACACGTGTCGCTTTAGAAAATAGCGAAATGTTATCGAGCGATGTTTCAGCTGGTTACGACCCTTTATATGCTTATGTCAACGAAGCAAAAAACTCCGCTTATTTGGGCGAAGGTTTAGTCTTTAACAAATATACTGGTAGCCGTGGCAAAAGTGGTAGTAATGATGCGCAACCTGAATACTATGCTTTTATCAGAAAAACAATGGATGAAGCAAACGTAAATTGGCAAAACGCTGAACTTGGAAAAGTTGATCAAGGCGGCGGCGGGACAATCGCTTATATTTTGGCTAACTATAATATGAAGGTTTTAGACGCTGGCATACCTGTTTTAAATATGCATGCGCCAATGGAAATCGTCAGCAAAGTTGATGTTTATGAAGCCTATAGAGGCTATAAAGCCTTCCTCGTAGCCTAACTAAAAAAACAATAAAATCCTGAATAGAGTAACTATCTAAACAGGATTTTTTATTTTTGGCTAAAAGATTTTGACAAAATCATGTTTAAAGATTATCATAATTAAGCATTTGGCGGGTGTGGTGAAGAGGCCTAACACACCTGGCTGTGAACCAGGCATTCGCCAGTTCGAATCTGGTCACTCGCCCCAATCAATGTCCATTACTCACTCTTTCGGGTGATAATAGTGATGACGACCCTTATGGGTCGTTTTCTTTTTGTTAGAATAAAAAAACCAGTGCTATTACGCATTGGCTTTATTGTGTTTATTAGACTAAATCCAATTCTTTCCTAATTGCCCTTTCACTGATGTTTTGACCAATGAAGACCAATTTTATTAAGTGATCTTTATATTTATCATCCCAGTCATGAGCGAAGTTCTCATCGGTTTCTAATAAGTATTGTAATTGCTTCTTATTTAAGGTCGCTGAGAGCCATTTCCTTGAGAAGGTAAGAGTATTTTGTAAGCCCGCTGATTCAAAGACATAAATACTATCTTTTTCATCATCGAAGTAGCAAATGCCTTTAGCTCTAATGATGTGGTGTTTGCCACTTTCGTTTTCAATCCAATTTTTTAACTTTTGGAGATTGAATGGGCGACGACGGTAATAAACAAATGTATTGATGTTGTATTCTAAGGCTGTGCCGCCTTCTTCGTTATCTGTGCCTTTGTGGTGATGATGGTGATGGTGTTCTTCTTCGTGTTCATGATTGTGGTCATGTTCTTCATCTTCATCTTCATCGTCATCGTGGACTTCGACATCTGTTTCCCAATCATCAAATTCTCTAATCCATGCCGCAGAAGTTGAAGCCGCCTCAAAATCAAATAATTCAGTATCGAGAATATCATCGATATTAACTTTACAAAAGTCGCATTCAATGATTTCCGCTTCTGGTTGAATGGCATTTACTGCTTTTTTTACTCTATTTAATTCAGTTTCAGAAATTAATGACACTTTATTTAGTAAGACAACGTTAGTAAATTCAAGTTGTTGAATAATGAGATTTTCAATGTTTTCTTCGCCACGCTCAACAGTAATTAATATTTCGCCGCAGCGGAATTCATCTCTAAGTCTAAGCGCGTCAGTAACGGAAACAA
>Ga0123334_1001528_pt1 | contig 28756 bp, 22 predicted proteins | sample BiotimSIPDNA_FD_89706 | JGI IMG/M metagenome (GOLD analysis project Ga0123334, IMG submission 89706) | Anaerobic biogas reactor microbial communites from Washington, USA - Biogas_R1 time_0 SIP DNA | ecosystem: Engineered > Bioreactor > Anaerobic > Unclassified | place: Washington, USA...
GCTTCAGCATCATAATTGTCAATATCAGCCTGTCAATTATACATTGCTTTTATTTAGTAATTCAATGTGTTTAACAAAAGAAAGCGGATTTTATTATTTAATTTGGTAGCGTATTAATGTCGTATATGTTAATATAACGTTTAATGGATTGGTTCCCCGCAGCATTATTTATTTGCGGCATTAAGAGAGCAATTGCGGCTTTACATTTATTTATGTCCCGCGAAGGAGGATAAAAATGAAATACGAAAGACCTATGTATCTCGACGAGAGAGTGAAGACCGCGGAAAGTAAGATCAGATTCAATAAAAGCGCAGTCAAGGTACCGGTTCTTGAGCGCCCCATATCGATCAGGGAAAATTTCATACGCGCGTATAAACGGCAAAATCCGCTGTGGGTGCCCGACAGCAGAACCGATATTACCGGTGTAATGATAGCCGTCCTTACCGGAGCGGGTGAAGCGGACTGGTCGCGCAAGGACAGATACGACTGGCAGGACTGGTTCGGAGTACAGTGGACATTCGTTCCGGAGGCGGGCGGGCCGATGCTGAAGCCGGGCACCCAGTATCTCGACGATATTTTAAACTGGGAAAAGAAGGTGAAGTTTCCGGATCTTAATGATTACGACATTGAGGGACTGTGCAAAAAGTTTATGGAGACCTATGACAGAGAGAAAATACTTCATGTTAATATCGGGCTTGGCTGTACGGAACGGCTTGTGGCTCTTCTCGGCGGATATACCGAGGCTATGGTTGCCATGGCCCTGGAGCCGGACGCTGTCCGCGATTTCCTCAACGCTTTCGCGGATTTTGAGATAAAGGTTGTCGATAAGCTCTTACAGCATGTCCCGGTCGATATGATGACCTATAATGATGACTGGGGCACCGAACGCGACACATTTTTCAGCGAGAAGATGATGGAGGAAATCGTTTTCGAACCTACAAAAAAACTGTTCGGCCATATTAAGTCAAAGGACGTTTGCCTCGAGCACCACTGCTGCGGAAATATTAAAAGGTTTCTGCCCTATATGCTTCAATTGGGAGCCGATTTCATACAGATACAGGCCAGAGCGAATGACATTCGCGCATACAAAAAGAAATGGGGAGACGGTATCGGCTTCAACATCAACGCTATGCCCACCGCAAGCGACAGCGAGTCGGTAATAAAGTCGGTCCGCGATATGGTAGATAACTACGCTTCCGGCGGCGGAGTCTACGGTACGGTTTTCGCCGCGGAACCCGAGGCCATCTGGACCGCCACTACTGAGCTCTACTACTACAGCCGTGAATTTTACGAAGCTGAACAGGGGCAATAAAACAACTTGCTCCGACCGGATATTACATTCACCATACGCCGTCAGCGGCCATGCGTGCATAAATAGTGGGGCAGCAGAATGAACTGCTGCCCTGTTTACATGATATTTAACGTCAGGTCAGAGCATCGGGTTAGCGACGTTGTTAGTATCGAAGCTTTCTTTTATCCTGCGCAGCCACACATGATAGTTGCTGTAGAGAGGACCCAGCTGCTCTGCCGTCTGATTAAGGCAGCCCGGCATCTCCGCGTGAAAATGATCAGCTATGTCCGAGGCCCGGGCGCGGGCGGTGAATTTACCCACCTCCGGTCTTACAGAGGGGTTCGTTCGGTCGTACATAAACAGCAGCTCTATATGGGCGGAGTGGCCGTATTCCATCGGCACGATCTGGAAGCTTTCCGGGGCATCAAAAAGAATGCCGGTGTCCGTATAGTCGTGAATATAACTTGAAATCGACTCCCCGACCTCGCACATATGCCTTATTGAGTCGGCGCCGAGCTTTATCGGCGCCCATCCGCCGCCGAGGCGCAGGACGCGCTGAAGCACGCCGAATACCATGAAAAAGTCCATGTGCTCGTCCCACCAGCTCTCGATTTCCGGGCGAACCCGTACGCCGCCGTTCTCGCGGGCGACGTCTCCGAGTATGGTTTCCTCGTATTCGAGCTCCTCGACGGAGCGGGTCGCCAGATGTACAACGAGCGGCATGGCCATCTCCTCTTTAATGCCGCTGTTCCATTTTTCCCAAAAGGCGTTGGCTGAGTCGGTCATCATCAGCGTCATGGGCAGATAGAAGAATTTCTGCACAGTGGAGGCGATTTCCGCCTCGCCCAGCTTCACCATGGCGTCGCACAGGGAGCCGAGATCATTGAATGTAAATACCCTTACCTTGCTGCAGTCGCTGTCCAGATAAACTCGCTGGTGAGGGCTTACCCCCTCGGCACGGATTTCGCGGGGCCCCCTGCAGGGATCCAGAGCGATGGCCGCCCGGGTGACGATACCAAGCTGGCCGTGGATACCGAAGTAGCCCTTAACGATACCCCTCAAGCCCGGGCCCGGGCCGTCGGGGCAAAACCAGCCGGAGCCGGTCTGGAGAGAGCCGGTGCGGACTATCTCGCCGTCGGGAAGAACCATCTCAACGCCCAGAAGGTAGCGGTTTGCGCGGGACGTGCCGTGCTGCACGTGGTTATCGCCGGACGTGCTGGTAAAATTGGCCAGCACCGAGCCGCCGGGCCCCACGGAGGCGGCGGTGTAGCTGAGTCCGCGGCGGCGGACCTCCGGGTAGAGCTGAACCTGACGGACGCCGGGCTCGATTACGGCGAAGCGGTCCTCCTCGTTTATTTCAATTATCCGGTTCATGCGCTTGAGGTGAATGATTACGGAGTTCGCGTGTTTGGCAAAGGCGTCGGCGCTGCAGCCTGACACCGTGGGGATGAAGGATATTCCGTAGCGGTTGCATATTTTTACTATGGCCTGCACCTCCTCGGTGCTGCCGGGAAGCAAAATGGCGTCGGCACTGTGGTATTCAAAGGGGATCTCAGGTGTCTTAACGCGGTTGCCGGAAAGGATGTGCTCCTTCTCGCTTATATACGCGTCGCCTACAACTGCAGCCAGCTCGCGGTACGCTTCTCTTGATAAGCTCATTTTCAGCCCCCCTTAAAGCGAGTCCGCCAGCAGCACGGTCAGGTCAAGGTACGGCATGGGATTGTCCCCGGCGCCCTCCAGCGACTGCCGACAAAACGGGCAGCATGATACTATAGCCTCCGCCCCGGTGGACATGGCCTCGCGGCGACGCTCTCCCGCGGTCCGGGCGGCGAAGTCCGGGTTTGCTTCGGTAGCGCCGCCCCCGGCGCCGCAGCAGAAGGAGTCCTCATAATTTCTGGTCATCTCGGTGAGCTCAACTCCGGGTATGGCACCGAGAACCCGGCGCGGCGCGTCATATACTCCGTTTTCGCCCCGCCGCCAGGTTTTGGGCGGCTCATGGAGCCCGAAGGGGCGTATAATCCCGTTCCAGGGCACATATGGCTCGGACAGCCTCCCCAGCATGCAGGGGTCGTGATAGGTCACCATAAGGGGCTCCCGAAATGCTTTCGGGGCTATACGGCCGGAGCTTATAAGCTCAGCGGCGACCTCGGTGATGTGCTTTGTCTCAAACTCTGTCCGCGCGAAGCGGGGGTAGCCGGAGCGGAAGGCGCCGAAGCACTCAGCGCAGGCGGTAATGACCGTTTTAATCCCGAGGCGGCGGAAGGTTTCGATGTTCCGCTCTATCAGTTCGGCGGCAGCTTCCGTCTGCCCGGTGCGCCAGAGAGACGCGCCGCAGCACCGCTCGTCCTCCCGCAGAAGTCTGAATTTAACGCCTCCGGCACGCAGGATTTTAACAGCCGCGAGTGCGGTGTCGCTGTTTTTATAGGCGGCGGCGCAGCCGATGAACAGCGCTGTGTCGGCGTTCCCGTCGTCCTCATAGTCTTTTGGCATCCAGGCGAAGCGCTCACCGTGAGGAAGACCGTAAATGTTATGGGTCCCGGCTATCCTTCGCGCCGTCTCGCGATGCGCCTTAGGCAGTTCTCCGTTTTTCGCGCAGTCGTCGCGTAAGGCGAGAATCGTGTCCAGAACCTCCATATCGCGGACGTTTTTGCAGTTAACGTCGCAGGCGCCGCAGCAGGTGCAGGTGTAGAGAAGCTCCTCGAGCCCGTCGCCGTATTGCAGCTTGCCGGTGAGTATCTCCTTGGCGATGCTTAAAAGACCCTGCCCGGAGTAAGCGTCGAAACCGTAGCGTTGATGTATCGGGCAGATCTCGGCGAAATCCCAGCCCTTCATTTTCGGCGCGAGTATCCACTTGCACTGGCCGCAATGGTTGCAGGAGTCCATTGTGTACTCGAAATCTTTCAGTTTATCCATATTGCACCCTCAAAAACAGAGTTTTCCGGGATTAAGTATTCCGTCCGGATCAAATATCTTTTTAAGCTTCCGCAGCGACTCCGTTCCGGTCCGGTCGGCGGCATAGACCATATCGGACAGCTTTCTGCCGTAGGGACGGTCGAAGTAGGCCCCTTTCGCGAAAAGCTCCTTCTCTGCGGCATCGCGGAATTCGTCGGCCTGCCGTGCCTCAACATGGGACGCAGCGTCATAAAACACATCGCATTCCACGCGGAAGGCCCTGCCCTGTACCTGAGGCTGCAGGGTAATGCCGGGAGCCGATCCGGGCCGCGGACCGCGCTCATGCTGTAATATCCTCAAGAGCGAGGGAGCTGCAACGGGCGGCGTGAGGAAGAGTATCTCACGCAGGCCCCCGCGCCTCATCTTCCACCAGGTTTCCCGGCTGTCACAGTCAAAGAGCAGCTTTTCAACGCGTTCCTCTATACCGTCAAGTCCGAAGGGAGCGGGTACGGCGCGCAGCCCCGCCTCCCGGCAGGCATCCTCAAGATAGCCCTGGTAGATAGATACCCGTCGCTCCGGGTAACGTTCATAGCCGCAGACGCGGCAGATCATCACCCAGGGCGGCAGATGTCGGCGGAGAATATCCGCCTCGGCCTCATCGCCTGAAAAGGCCGCGGCAAAGTTTACATCGTTTAATATGACGCAGTCATCAGGTATGCGCCTGCGCAGCAGCGTGTTGGCAAGGGAAGTGAGCTTTCCGGCCTCGTCGGCCTCGACAAAGCGCAGGCGGTCCAGGCAGGGAAGAAGCTCCGCTTTCAGCGTTGCCCAAGTGACGAAGCCCATAGTTCCCTGAGCGCCGGTGAAAAAGCGCAGAAAGTCAATAGCGCCGGGGCCCCAGGGGGTCACCATATCGGCCTTGAGCTCCTCCGCGGGGCCGGGGCCGGAAGCGGAGCCCGTTCGGAAATCATCACCGGTGCCGAAGACGATCTCCACATTGAGCAGCGGGTCGGTGTAGTCGTACTGATATTTAGCAGCCATTACAGCCTCCCGCTCCAGTGCGCTGGCCACAACGGATTTGTTCGCCCTCGGAAGAAACGGGTGGTTCAGACGCAAACCCCGGGCAGCGGCCGCCGGGATGAGCTCGCCGAAAGTAACTCCGGCCTCGACGCGCACATAGCGGCTGTATCTGTCTATCTTGAGTATCCGGCTCATTTTCTCAAAACAGACAGTCTCCGCTCCGGCGTTTTCCGACGCGCCGTGGATATGCGGAGCGCCGGAGCTCACCGGCACAAGGGCCGTCCCGTTCTCTCTTGCGGTGTGGATGATCGATTGCAGATGTTCTTTGCTCTCCGGGTAAAACATATATCCGATTCCCCTTTTTTCGGTGTCGCCGGGTTGCGCTTAAACTCGCCGCATCATACACCTCATGGCATTGCCGGGCTTATCTGCAGTATAGCATATTTCGCTTCATGTCGCGAGGGGGTGCACCGACCGGCTTTTTACGAACCGATGGGAGTTGTCATGACACGCCGGGCATGTTACAATCAGCATGGATTACATAGATTACCTATAAAAGAACAAAAGCTGACCGAGGGCCTGAGTCTGCCTTCTTATCCGCTGCGCTCTGCATCTGACGCGTGCCGTGCGTATACAATCTGCCGCTTAAACGCTGTATGTACTTTGTCACGGTAATCGTTCATCTATTTAGTGCAATACACAAAACCGGAGGTGTAATATGACTATCCAAAATCTAACATACTTTATTTCCGCGGCCAAGCATTTAAGTTTTACCAAAGCTGCGGAGGAGTGTCTTATTGCGCAAACGGCGATGAGCCGGCAAATAGCACTAATTGAAAAGGAACTGAATGTCAAACTGTTTTATCGTACAAACAAAAAAGTCAAACTGACTCCTGCGGGTGAAGCATTTTATATAGAAGCTCAGGAGATCAACAAGCGCTATCGTAATGCCAAATTCTTAGCGCGAAGTATTGATCTGGGCTTCAATGAGACACTCAATATCGGCTTCGGCATGTTCGAAACGCGAATAGTGTCGGAGCAGATTAAGCCGTTTTCGCAGCAAAATCCAAATGTTTCAATAATCCTTAATCAGTATCCCTACGACGTTCTTGTTAAGAATCTCGTTGAAAATAAATGCGATATTGTGTTTTGTCCGAAAAACAGGACGACCTTTCTCAAAGGTATAGATACGGTCACGGTGAAAAGCTACGAAAGGCAGATAGCCGTTTCAAAAAGCAATCCGATATCGCAAAAAAATGAAATCACATCGGAAGATCTCAATCATCAAGTGTTTATTACGCCTGATGAAGACAGCGCAATGCATCCGGAGCTTTTCGCTATATTATGCAAAAAAGTAGGAATTGAGCCGAAGAGAGTTATACGCGTGAATACGCTAGCGTCTATTCTGGCGATGGTTGAGGCGGGTTTCGGGTTTTCCATTGTACCCGGATACCTGAAAGAGTCGATGCCGTATGATATCAGCATTATTCCGTTAAAGTTAGAAGGAGACAAGAAAATACCGCATATCGCCGCAGCCCTGTTAACAAATAATAATAAACCGGTACAGGCCTTCATGAAAATGCTGCGTGAAAATGTTCGGGATCAGGAGTAGCCGGAGCTTTCGATACAAACACCGGGTAAAGGTTTCTGTCATTTGCATGTTTGTATAACAATTTTTATTTTCCGAAAACGTCTCGGAATACAAGATTGTTATGCAAACATGCTATTTTGATACTTTACTATATATTCGAATTATGTTTTAATTGTCTTAATATTTATTGAAATGAGGGGTGAAGTATGGTTAAAACGTATATGGAATCATCAAATTCGCTGCCGGTATACGACGAATGCGATGTATTAGTCGTAGGCGGCGGCAGTGCCGGGCACAGCGCAGCAATCGCGGCTGCAAGAGCCGGTTGCGAAAAAATAATTATCATGGAGCGCTACGGGTATTTCGGCGGAGATGTTACCGGAGACTATGTTCTGATGGTTCCGGCACTCAGTTGGCGCAAATACTCGATGGTTCGCGGTATTCAGGAGGAATGGTTCACCAGGCTTGAAAAGAACGCTCCTGATGCGGTCAATGGAGTCCCGATAAACGAACTGGATGACGCTACCCCGATAAAAGTTGATTACTGGTCTTCGAGGTTCGGTGCCGCCGCTCCCGCAAGAGGCAACAGTCCGAAAGATGAAAAGCAATATCTTGTCCGAGCGCCGTATTACGAACCCAACCAACTGAAAATCGAAATGGATCTCATGATCCAGGAGCTGCCGAATATAAAAGTTATGCTTCACTGTTGGGGTACAAAACCCATAATGGACGGCAATACAATAAAAGGCGTGATCTATGAAAGCAAAGAAGGCCGCAAAGCGGTTATGGCAAAGATAGTCATAGACGCGACCGGCGACGGAGACATTTATTCCCAGACAGGAGCATCCTATTTTACAGCCCCCGCCGGACACAATTCTATGGTCTTTGACACCGCGCTGGTGTGGAGGCTCGGCGGAGTTGACTTTGACTTATATTCGCGGTGGAGCAAAGACCACCGTGCGGAAGCTCAGTCGTTGGTTGCCGGGCTGCGCAATGTTGCCGGTTATACCACCATGTTCTTCCCGACCCCGCGCAACGATGTTGTATGGTTTAACAACTGGCTGCGTCCGAATAGCTGTATAGACATACAGGACATTAAAAACAGCGAGTTCATGGTCCGCAACTCGATACGCAGAATCATTAAGTATTTGAAATCGGTTCTGCCAATGGTATTTAAAGACGCGTATCTGTATGACATCTCCCCGCAATTGGGATCCCGCAGCGCCAGGAGGCTTGATGCGGAATATGTAATGACTCCGCTCGACATGGCCTGCGCCAACAAGCATGACGATGTTGTCGCGTGGCACAGCGTAGTCGGCATGTATAACGGCGGAGCTCCGGTCGAACTGCCCTACCGCAGCATTTTACCGAAAAAAGTCGAGAACCTGCTGTGCCCGGGAAGACATTTCGGAGCGGATGAGAGGGCGATCAGCTGTTTGTATCTTGTGCCGCAATGCATAGGTATGGGGCAAGCCGCCGGCGTCGCCGCCGCTGTAGCGCTTAAAGACGGCACGACGACACACAACGTAAATATTAAGACGGTTCAGAAGATTCTGTGCACGGAGCAGGATGTACCGCTGCCTCGTCAGGAGAACACAAACCCTGAACTCGTCCGCGAACTGGAGGAGTTTAAATACGGGACTATGTTAGAAAGCGCGAAAAAGATACGCGCCGAAGCGGGCTTGGATTGGTAAGAAATAATTCTGCTTCCGCGGCTCACAATCAAGAGATTCATTATCATGGGATAGTCATAATTGTAAGAAGATAATAAAAAGGAGCATTGTTGAATATGAAAGAAAAAATACGCATTGTTGCCGTATTACTCGTTCTGGCGATGTTGTTCATGTTTGCGGCATCCTGCGGTTCCGACAAAACGGATAACCCCTCTTCCACAAACCCCTCGGGCGCTGCTCCGACGGCTAATCCCTCGAACCCCTCGACCGCAGCACCGAATCAAACTCCCGGTAATTCCGACAATACGGATACGGAAGCCCAGCCACCTGAAGATGCGCCGAAATACGGCGGAGTTTATCGTTACGCGGTACCGAATGAACCCTCCGCGCTTTTCCTGCCGTATCGCTCGATGAACGGTTACGAATGGATCACACCCGTCATCGAATCGCTCTGCTGGCGGCATCCCGAAACCTACGAATTTCATCCTCTGCTCGCCGAATCATGGACACAGGATGACAAGGTTGTAACCTTTAAGCTAAAGAAAGGTATTCATTTTACAGACGGCTCAGAGCTGACTGCCGATGTCGTGGCCTGGAATTTTGAGCTGGCTATGGAAAACGGAAACGGCGCAAGCTTCTACAACCCCGTATTTAACCGCATCGATGATTATACTCTTGAAGTGGTTTTTGATCAGTTCTATCTCAATGCTGTCGGAGTACTCGCCACAAGACCTATCTACTCGAAAAAGGCTTACGAGGACAACGGCCTTGACTGGTGTTTAGTCAATCTGGTAGGCACCGGACCTTTCGTACTCAAGGAATACGTTCAGGGCAGCAGAATAGTTTTTGAGCGCAATGACAACTATTGGCAGGCAGGACTGCCCTATCTCGACGGATGGGAGATCCTTCTTATCCCGGAAGCCGCCACCCAAATGGCGGCATTCACCAGTGACGAGATAATGCGGTTTACCACATCCGACGCGGGGATCGCGGCCAGCATAACCGCACTCGGATACGAAGACGTCAGTGTACAGACATACGATTCCGGCTGGTTCACCTCCTTGCTGCCGTCAAACAGAGATCCGGACTCTCCGTGGGCGAAAAAAGAAGTGCGGCAGGCGGTGCTGCTTTACGGCATTGACTACAATGAGCTTGCGCTTCTCGCAAACGGACCCATGGCGAATGTTTATCACCAGTGCGGTTTCGAAGGATCGTTATTCTATGATCCGGATATCGAGAAGGCTTACGTATACGATCTTGAAAAAGCCAAGCAAATGCTTGCCGACGCCGGGTATCCGGACGGATTTACCACCACTTTAAGCGGAATTCCCGCAAACGTCTCGGTTATGACCGCGCTGCAGGATATATTAAAGAGGCTCAACATAACATGCAATGTTGTTGAAACAAACCCGACCGATCCTGCCCGTTATGACGGTTCATTAAGAGGCCTTGTCGTCTCGAACGGTGCGTCTGCGTGGGATGCCACGACAGGCGGCGGCGCGTTGGTAGCGCTCCGCTCGACAGCAAAAGCACATGCGTCTCATATAGACTTCACTCAGAACCCCGATTACGGCCGCCTGATCGATGAAGCAAGCAAGGCAAGAACTTATGATGAAAGAGCGGAAGCTGCCGGACAGGCTCAGCGTATACTTTTCCTTGATGAAGCATTTGCCGCAATCGCTTATTTCAACGGCGGTGCCGCATTCCGGCAGCCGTATGTGCGCGGTGAGCTGATGGAATACAATACGTTCTCGCCGAGAGACACATGGTTCGATAAATAGCGTTTAACGTTCCAATAAGATCAGAGTCTTGCTTCCGCAAGACTCTGATCTGTAACGAGCCATGTAGACAGACCGACAGGAGCGCATTGAACCGGAATGCCAATAAACGCACTGTGCGCGCAAATGCAGGAAAGTATTATTAAGGGAGTAGTATTAATGACCAGATATTTGCTCACTAGGTTTCTTCAGATGATAATGGTGGTAGTGGTCGTATCGGTACTGACTTTTTTTATGGTCAATCTGTTGCCCGGCGATATAGTGCTGATTGTCGCGGGGACAGATGAAGTCGATCAGGAGATGTACGATGCGATTTATTATGAACTGGGTCTTGACCAGCCCGTGACGGAACGTTATATCAAGTGGGCATGGAATGCACTGCATCTCGATTTCGGGAAGTCGTACACAATGAATGTGCCCGTATTTGATGCAATATCGGCGCGTATTCCGACAACTCTGTACCTTTCCGTGCTGTCGATGCTGATCAGCACCCCGATAGGCGTAGTTCTGGGTGTTATCTGCGCGGTAAACAGGAAAACTAAAATCGACACGGCGATAACACTGACGGCGAATACACTGAACAGTTTACCGTCGTTCTGGATAGGCATCGTATTATTATACATATTTTGCTTCAAGCTCAAATTGCTGCCTACAATCGGGTTTGACTTACCGTGGAAAATGCCGTTGGGGAAGCATCTAAAACTTCTTATTTTGCCGATGACCTGCCTGACGCTCGGCGGGATTGCAGGTATGACACGTTTGACCCGAACCAGTATGCTGGAAGTCATACGGCAGGATTTCATAAGGACAGCGCGTTCCAAAGGACTCCGCGAGAAAGTTGTTCTTTATAAGCATATGTTGAGAAACGGAATACTCCCTATCATCACGGTGCTTGGCAGCCGGCTGGCGGTTCTGATCGGAGGGTCGATGTTCGTAGAAAACGTTTTCGCCATTCCGGGTATGGGCACTTTATCGGTCAAGTGTGTACAGAGCAAGGATATACCGATGATTCAGGGTATAGTACTTATTATGACAACCTTGTTATGCGTTGCATATATAATTACGGATATCATGTATGTAGTGGTGGATCCCCGCATCAGCTTAAAAAGCTCGGCGGAATGAAAGAAGGCGCAATATGAGTGATAGCGTCAATATTATAAAGAATCAGGAAAAAAAGAGAATACGCAAAGAGAAGAATAAAAGGCTGTTCAGAGCGATGTTCGATCGCAAGATGGTCAGAGTAGGTGCTGTCGGAGTGGCGCTGTTCATTCTGATTGCAATCTTTGCCGGAGTCATAGCACCGCACGACCCAAATGCGACAGACGTAAGCGCGATCCTGCAAACCCCGAACAAGGTACATTTGCTGGGTACCGATCAATATGGGCGCGATACGCTCAGCAGAATTATATACGGTTCACGTATTTCCCTTATAATCGGTGTACTGGCGGTGTCGATTTCTTGTGTGGCAGGACTTACAATCGGTCTTATTTCCGCGTATTTCGGCGGCTGGGTAGATATGATAATTATGCGCCTGTGCGAGGTGGTAATATCAATCCCCGCTATTATGATAAATATTGCCTTGATTGCGATATTCGGCAATACAATATATGATCTTGCCGTTATTCTCGGCATATCAACAATACCGGGCTATATTCGAATGATGCGCGCCATGGCCCTGAACATCAGAAGAAGCGACTATGTACAGGTTGCGCAAATGCAGGGCGCTCGTAGTTTTTACATAATGTTGAGGCATGTGCTGCCCAATTCGATATCTCCGCTCCTTGTTATGATGATGACGAATGTAGGTACAACTATCTTGGCGGAAGCAGGGCTCAGCTTCCTTGGGATCGGAATCACTATCCCGATAGCGTCGTGGGGGTCAATGGTAAATCAAGGCAGAGCATATCTGATTTCAAATCCCATTCTGGCTATAGCTCCGGGGCTATGCGTATCATTGCTGGTTATCTGTCTGAATACACTGGGAGACGGTGTCCGGGATGCGATAGACCCGCGGCTGCGCGGCGAAGTTTAACAAGTCGGTGAAAGCCGTATGAATGGAGGAGAAAAATGAGTGGAACGCTTTTAAAGGTTGAAGACCTGCAGACAAAATTCAGAGCCGGTAAAATAACGACACTCGTAGTTGACGGCGTTTCCCTGGATCTGGAACCTGGTGAGATAATCGGATTAGTCGGTGAATCCGGAAGCGGTAAATCGGTTACGATGCTCAGTACGATCCAATTGCTGCCCGGCACGGGGTTTGTTTCCGGCGGGCGGGTTGAGCTTGACGGCGACGGGAAAAATCTGATAAATTATTCTCCCAAAAGCAATGAAATGCGTAAGATTCGCGGCGGCAGGATCGGCATGATCTTTCAGGAGCCGATGACGTCGCTTAACCCGATCATGAAAGTGGGCGAACAGATTCGCGAATCGATCATGCTCCATCAAGGCTTAAGTGCCGGTGAAGCGAAGAAAAAAGCAATCGAGATGATGGACCTGGTCGCAATCCCGGATGCTGAAAAACGTTACGCAGAGTATCCGATGCAGTTTTCCGGAGGTATGCGGCAGCGCATCATGATCGCGATGGTTCTGGCGGGGCAGCCGGATATTCTTGTCGCGGACGAAGCTACTACCGCGCTTGACGTGACAATCCAGGCACAGATCCTTGAGACTATCCGGGATCTGTCGCTTAAGACAGGCATCTCGGTTATCATAGTTACGCACAACCTGGGAATTATAGCGCGATACGCTCAGCGTATATATGTCATGTATGCGGGAGGCATTGTTGAACAAGGCATGTCCGCGGAAATATTCCACAGTCCGCAGCATCCTTACACGCGAGGGCTTCTGAATGCGATTCCGAGACTGGATGATCCGGTTGACCGCGTGTTGATCCCTATACCCGGTATGCCGCCCATGCCGCAAAACCGCCCGCAGTACTGCCCTTTTTATGACCGCTGCTTATATCGGCACGATAGATGTTTAACGCTCCCGAAACCTGAGCTTGTCGAATACGAAGAAGGGCATTTTTTCGCGTGCCATCTGGATGAAAACGAAAAAAAGGCCAAGAAAGAAGAAATCGACAGACAAGTGCATCAATTCAGACCCGAGAAAATAATACTGGACGAGGTATGCCTGGAGGTCAATAACCTCATAAAAAGCTTCGATGTAACACGCGGGTTTCTGCAAAAGAAGATAGCGGTAATAAACGCTGTAGACGATATTTCTTTTAAGATCCGAAAAGGAGAAACGCTCGGTGTGGTGGGAGAGAGCGGCTGCGGCAAGACGACGCTCGGACGCACTATTATGAGAATGTACACGCCGAGTTCCGGGGAGATTAAACTGTTCGGGACAAATATCGCCTCTATGAATATGCGTGAAATCAAACCGTACCGCAAGCAGATGTCTATGATATTCCAGGATCCTTTCTCTTCGCTCGACCCGCGTATGTCGGTTGGAGCGATTGTAGCCCAGCCTTTGAAAATAAGTAAAATATGCAAATCGACTACCGAGATATACAATCGCGTGAACGAGTTGTTTGAGCTGGTAGGGCTCGATACAAGCATGAGGGAACGCTTCCCGCACGAGTTTTCAGGCGGTCAGCGCCAGCGTATAGGAATTGCCCGCGCTCTGGCGTCTAATCCCGCTCTGATGATTTGCGACGAGCCTATTTCAGCGCTTGATGTGTCGATTCAGGCGCAAATTACCAATCTGCTCGAGGAGCTGCAATCGAAGTTTAACCTTGCATATTTGTTCATCGCGCACGATCTCGCCGTTGTAAAACATATCAGCGACAAAATTCTCGTTATGTACCTTGGTCGTGTGATGGAAGTAGCCTTAAGCAGCGATATATACGAAAATCCAATGCATCCGTATACAAAGGCGCTGCTCTCGGCGGTACCTGTCGCCGATCCGCTAGTGGAAAAAACACGCAGCTTTATCGGACTTCAAGGCGAGGTGCCCAGTGTTTTCAACCGTCCGAAGGGCTGCCCGTTCAACAACCGGTGCAGTTATGCACAGGAGCGCTGCTTCAGAGAGGTTCCGCAGCTTAAGGAAGTGGGCAAGGAGCATACGATGGCCTGCTTCCTGTAAACCCCAAAAATCAGTGAGTTAAGCGATTGCTTTTTATTGTTAGTTAATTATTGGTTATATAAATTTTGCGAAGGGAATGTTTGTAATGGTAAAAACGTATCAAGAAGAATCGAACACCTTGCTGATCTACGATGAGTGCGACGTGCTTGTCGTCGGGGGAGGCAGCGCGGGACACAGCGCGGCAGTCGCGGCTGCCAGAGCCGGCTGTGAAAAGGTCATACTGATGGAGCGCTACGGATATTTCGGCGGGGACGCCGTCGGAGACTTTGTTCTGGCGGTACCCGGGCTGAGCTGGCGCAAGTACTCCATGACAAGAGGAATTCAGGAAGAATGGTTCACCAGGCTGGAAAAAAACACGACTGACGGAGTTATCGGCGTTCCGCTTGACGAGCTTGAAGACGCGTCCCCGATAAAGATCCATTACTGGTCCTCGAGATTCGGCGCCCGCGGCTCCGGCAGCACCGGAGAAAAGCAATATCTGTCGCGATCACCGATTTTTGAGCCTAACCAGCTTAAAATCGAAATGGATATGATGGTTCAGGAGCTTCCGAATATTAAGGTAATGCTCCACTGCTGGGGAACAAAGCCTATAATGGACGGAAACACGATTAAAGGCGTGATATACGAGAGCAAGGAAGGCCGTAAGGCTGTGATGGCGAAAGTAGTTATCGACGCTACCGGCGACGGAGACATATACAGTCAGGCCGGCGCTCCATATTATTCGTATCCGATGAACCATCCCTCGCCTGTTTACGCCACTGCGCTGGTTTGGAGAATGGGCGGCGTGGATTATGACAAGTACGCGCTCTGGAGCAAGGATCATCCTCAGGAAGCCCAGTCCTTGCTGGCTGAAATAAGAAAGGTTGCCGGTTACAATACAATGTTTTTCGCATCAACACGCAATGACGTTGTATGGTTCAACAACTGGCTGACCGGCAAAAACTGCATAGATATACAAGACATAAAAGAAACCGAGTTCATGGTGCGCAATTCAATCCGCAGGATTATAAAATTCATGCAGTCCGCGCTGCCCATGATATTTAAAAATGCGTATCTGTATGACATCGCTCCGCAATTCGGTCCGCGCAACACGCGCAGGCTGGATGGCGAGTATGTAATAACCCCGCTTGAGTTTGCGACTGTTCCCAAGCATGACGATGTTGTCGCCTGGCATACTGCCGGCGGTATGATTAACGGCGGAGTGCCGATTGAGCTCCCGTACAGGAGCATCCTGCCTAAGAAGATCGAAAACCTGCTTTGTCCCGGCAGACATTTCAGCGCCGATGAGAAGGCGATCGGAACTTTGTACCTAATCCCGTACTGTGTGGGCATGGGTCAGGCAGCGGGTGTCGCCGCCGCCGTTGCCGTAAAGGACAGCACGACAACGCACAACGTCAACATTAAAACCGTACAGAAGATCCTTTGCACCGAGCAGGATGTGCCGCTGCCTCGCCAGGAAAACACAGACCCGGAGCTTGTCCGCGAGTTGGAGGAAATCAAGTACGGCACCATGACCGAAGCGGCAAAGAAACTGCGTGCCGAAGCCGGTCTTGACTGGTAAAGCATAAAGCCCGGATTATAATACAGCTCCTCGCGATCAGGAGGTCACTCAACCAATGAGTGACCTCCTGATCATTTTTTTGCGGCTGCGGCAATTTTTATGCGGTTCGGGCATGTTCAGGGCGCGTAAACAAACCAAACTGCCTCGCTTTTCGCGGATTGTTCATCCATAGCGGAGTCAAAGGTTTCTTTTGTCACCGCCTCATTGTCGATATAATATGATACGGTTAAGTTCCCGTCCTCCTGATTTGACCGGGAATATCCGAGCATTTTTGTCGAAACGCCCGATCTTTGAAAGTCCAGCCTTCCCCAGCCGTAATCGGCGGCGCCGCTTGAAAAGCAAAACGTGCCGTCCGAACGCAGCTCCCGCAGGCCCCTGTACGCAATCAGATATCCGTAGACCTCGCCGTCCATATAGTGAAAAATCTCATAAAACTCCGGCAAGCCTGAAGCGGTTAATTCAAGAACCGCTTCCGGACTATTGTCGCCGTCCATGTCGAGCACCGCGAAATTTTCGGCCTGCAGGCTGATTTCGTACACCCCGTTATCGGCCAGAAAATCATTCAGGAAAACGCGCTGCCGGGTATCGGTGCTGTAGAACTCAAGCTCGCCGCGCAGTACTCCGGCATATGCCTCAAAGCCGGTATTATCGGCAGGGGATGAAATTGGGCCTTCCGTTTCAAAGGAGGGAGGGTTATCCCCGGTATCCGCGTTCGGTGCGCCCGGCACGGGACCGCAGCCGGAAAACACAAACACGAACCCCAGCGCAGCCGCGGATAACAGTAAGCATATTCTTCGGTATGTGATAACGCTGCCCGGCCTTTTTTTCATTCAAGCCTGCCTTCAGCCGATATTCCGACATGCAATAACGAGCCAATCGATAATATGTAAGATAAACAAGTGCTTAAAAAGCCGTGCATTACCGCGTGCTTTCCGCTTCGTTTGTCCTTTTTTACCAGAGCCCGTAATCGCTCCTCAGACACTTTTTCAGTCAAACAGTATTCATGAACACTGTCATAAATCGTTTCGTCATGCTTTTTATATTCATACAAAGGCTTTAACATGCTTTCATCTCCTGCAAACAAATACTCTGTTTTGCTTTAAGAAAACAGTGCGGTGAACACATAACCGCCGCCGACCATCAAAACGTTGCTGAAACTATGCATTAAAACCGGGTAGAGTATGCTTTTCGTTTTTTGGTAAGCGATTCCCTGAATCATTCCCATAATAAGCGCGTAAATAAGCTGAAAATAATCCGCTTTGAAGTGCAGCGTTACAATCGACCAGCTGACGTGTGCGAAGGAGAACAATATCGACGCGAGTATGACCTCCAGGGTAAAACTGCATTTTATCCGAATGCTTTTACCGAATGCGCGGATCAGCAGAGTGATCGTCAGGGCTCGGAAGGTAAGCTCTTCCGCGGGTCCGGTTAAAAGCAGCTGGAACCCCAACGTGCCGATAATGTTCTTCGCGTCCAGCGGAAACGAATAAACAGGAAGACTGTCGCTCAAAACCATATAGGTGTGCTGCAAAACCGAGATCAAAGCGAAGACAGCCGTAAATATCGCCAAATATCTAAATCCTCTTTTTTTATCGCCGAGCTGAAAATAGAAATCGAGATTCATCAGTTTGCCCGGTACCAGAATTATTACTAGTGCGAGTATTAACATAGCCGCGTGGTGTATGAAATTTCCGGCGAAACTGTCGAATGGATCAAATTTCCGATAGGGGACTGAATCAGCAATCAAACCCGGAACCCGCACCAGTATTTCCTGAATAATGAGCAGCAGCACAAAAGTAATCACACCGAGCAGTACCCGGTTGGTTTTTTTGGATTTTAATGTGTCCATACTAAAATACCTCCTTCAATAAATACTTCCTTATTACGCGCAGGCTCTTATTATAACGTACGATAGGCTTGCCTCACAAATGTAATCTCTTCTCCGTTTCCTGATGTCCTCAGGACTAAAGGGTGCCCGGCTTTATGCTATTGCTCAAAATAAGTGAAATCTCGGCCCTGATATCTTCTTCCGGGATGTATCTGCCTTTTACTACGATTTCAATAATCAACGTGTCCAGAAGATGTATCAGTGCGCGGACAATAACGGTACAATCGGCGGGATTGATCAGGTATGGCATAAGTATCTCGGCATGCCGGGGGTATATAGACTCTTCATATTCATCCATAGCCTGAATATGTTCCTCGTCGCCGTCAAAGGACATATACACTTTTATGCCAAGCCGGTAGAGGTGCCTGTCAAAATCGGATAGACTGTTCAGATTGTTTACCAGTTCGGTATAAAATCCGATCGCGTCGCTTTTTGTAAGTTTCTTCGACTGCCTTTTGAGCAGCTGAAGATAATCGTTTGTGATAATTTCATCAAACAACTCTTTTTTGCTCTTGTAATAGTAATAAATCATCGGCAGGGAGCAATTCACTTCATTGGCTATATTCCGAATGGTGGTCCCGTGATATCCGTTTTTGTTGAAATGCTCGATCGCGACTTTTTTAATGCGGTCTTTTAAATTAGTGTCTTCCATTTCGATCGCTCCATACTTAACGTTCGTTAGGATTGTAACACATAAATTTGCTGGATGCAATACCCAAAGTAAAATTTCCCGATTGCATGCTTGTACGGGTACCGGGTTTAGTTCTTTGCCCTTTCAAACAATCGCGAGGTCAAACTTCTCCATCCAGTATTCGATCTGCAGAATATAAGCGAGCATTTGCGGCGCCGCCATCAACTGACCGAACCATGGCTTTCCGTAATCCTTCGGAGATGAGAGAAATTTTTCCGCTTTCCGCCTGTCAATGAAGGGCGCGACCCTGGAATCAGGGTTTCTGAGCAGCTTTATAAAGCGCTCGCTCAGCAGCGCCTCATAATTTGGGCTGTAGGTTTTCGGATACGGGCTTTTTTTCCTGTGCAGAAGCTCGGGCGGCAGCAAATCTCCGCAGGCATCTCTGAGCAGCGCTTTTTCAACGCCGTTTTGATACTTCATGCGCCAAGGCACATTATAGAGATACTCCACAATACGGTGATCGGCATAGGGGACTCTTGCCTCCAGCCCGCAGTACATGCTGGTCCTGTCCATACGCTCCAGCAGTGTTTGCATAAACCAGTTCAGATTCAGATAGCTAACCTTTCGCCTTTGCTTTTCTTCCGCCGTTTCCCCGTCTAGATACGGCACCAAGGCGACCGATTCCTCGTAGCGGCTGCGGACAAAAGCCTCTATATCCAGCCTTGAGCGAAACTCATCACTCAGAAGCAGCGTTCTTGCGGATAAATCCACGGACCAGGGAAATGAGTCGGAGTTGAGCAGTTCTTCCCGGTAAAACCACGGATAGCCGCCGAAGATTTCATCCGCGCACTCGCCGGTCAAGGCAACTTTGTTTTGCTCCTTAACCAGCCTGCAAAAATACAGCAGCGATGCGTCCACATCCGTCATCCCCGGCATATCCTTTGCGCACACGGCATCAAACAGGGCGCCGATCAGTATGGAATCATAACACTCAAGATATGTGTGATTCAGATCATAAGCCTTAAGCATTTTGTCTACATAGGGGCGGTCCTGCTCCGGCTGGAAGGAGCTTGATTTGAAATGCTGTGAGTTTTCAGTAAAATCAAAGGAAAAGGTGTTCAGCTTAAGGCCCCGCTCCCGCAGATAGTCGGACGCTACGGCCGTGACGATGCTGGAGTCTACTCCCCCCGACAGGAAGCTGCACACCGGAACATCCGAAACCATCTGGCGTCGGACAGCGTCCCGCACCAAATATGAAACGGTCTCGACCGTTTGCGCGTAATCGTCTGTGTGCTCCCGCGCAATCAGCGTCCAATACGCGGATTCCTTAAAACCTTCCGCTGAAAATACCCCGAAAAAGCCGGGCTTAAGCTCATATATACCCTTAAAAACACCGCAGCCGGGGATCCTTGCCGGCCCAATGCCAAAGATAGCCCTGAAAGAATCCATGTCCGCCTCCGGCGTTATATCCGGGTGGCAAAACAGCGCTTTGATCTCCGAACCGAATACCAGCGTGTTGTCTCGCAGAGTATAAAACAGAGGCTTAACTCCCACGCGGTCGCGGTACAAAACAAGCCGTTTGAGTTTCCCGTCCCAGATGGCTATGGCGAAAATTCCGTTGAGCCTGGTGACAAAGTCGATGCCGTATTCCATATAAGCGCAGAGAATTACTTCCGTATCGGCTGTGGTTTCAAACCGATATCCGGCCTTCTCCAGCGCAGGTTTCAGTTCGTCGGTATTATAAATTTCTCCATTATATACGATAGCGTATTCCGCGTCATTTCTTCGCCGGACCATCGGCTGGCGTCCGCCCTGAATATCCCGGATTGACAGCCGTGCTTGGGAGAGCCCAACCGTCTGACGTAAATACTCTCCGGTCTGATCCGGACCGCGGTGAGCAATGGCAGAGCGCATGGCTTTTAAAACCCGCTCCCATTTGTCCGCGCATTGTAAAAAGTCGTTGCTGAAATCACAGAATCCGGCTATCCCGCACATAGAAATCTCCTTGCAGCAAAATAAACGTTTACCTTTGCTAATATGACAACTTAACCGGCATGATTCATTTTATGCACGATATCCAAACCGGTGCGTAAGGATAATTTGACGCATCGAGCCCCCCGCGGCGGACTCCGGCAGCTCGACAGATAATAATACCGATCTCCTTGTATTGCAGAAGATCGGTATTATAGTTCGGTGCGGTTTTATAAAGAGTTGATACTCCGGTTTCTATGTGAGGAGACTATTGGCGTTTTGCGGCTCGCGGCTAACTGTTATCGTGCGTGTAAATGCGGCGGCCCCTGTCGTGGAGCGCGCCGGAAAGGTCAGAGTCGCCGTAAAGACTACTTGATCCGGATTATTATATGGAATATACGGATTATTCGATCAATTTTAGGTAGGAGACTGACAGCTGACTGATTGGCCGGATGATTCACAAATAAATGCCAATTAATGAAAATATCACTTAAATATTATGGGAAATTGTGCTATAATTGGCGGGAAAAACTGATAAGATCCCGAATTATGGGGAAAGCCCGAATATTACATAGAAAATCAGGTCTGTATAATCAGGATGGATGTATGCGATCGACTGGATACAGGAGAAGAAGCAAATTAGCACACGATTTAAGAGGTTTGAAATTAGGAGGATACTTGAATGGATAAAAAAAATGCAATTGTTAAGGCAATAATGGATGTTGAGTATATTGCTCCGTCAGAGCTTGAAAAAATGAATATTGAAATGACTGAAGCGCAGAAGTTTCCGATCGAAAAAGCGGCTGCATTAGGGGTAGCATTCCAACCCTTAACACAGCTTCTAAGCTTCGCGGTAAGTAGTGCCGGACAAAGCGGCTTATACTTTGTAAATACTGCAGGAAAGACTATGTTTAAAAGCGGCAGTCAATATATCGGTAATCTTCAGGCAGCTAATGGCGGTGTTGGTGGAGGGCTAGCCAGATTGACAAAGATACCGATCGATCCGACTATGCTTTGTATGGCAGTAGCTATCATGGCGCTTGAAAAGAAACTTGACGCTATTTATGAAGCGCAAAAAGAGATACTTGCCTTTTTAGAATTGAAAGAGGAAGCAAAATTAAAGGGTAACCTTAATGCGTTAGCTGATGTTATGAACAACTACAAATTCAATTGGGACAATGAAAAATATAAAGATCATAAACATATTTTGGTTCAGGATATTAAGCGCGAGGCCGAACAGAGCATAATACTTTACCGTGAGCAGCTTACCAAGGCGCTCTCTAAAAAAGCTTTGATCCAAAGCGGGCAGGAAGTCAAAGCCGCACTAAACAAGACGATGACGCGCTTAAACGATTATCAATTGGCACTTTATACGTTTTCGTTCTCGTCATTCCTGGAGGTTATGCTTCTTGAGAATTTCGATACTAATTACTTGAATAGTATAGCTGACAAGATTCAGGAGTATTCCGATGACTACACATCGTTATATGAAAAGTGCTCAGAGAAAATCGAAAAAGACTCCAAGTCATCTCTTGAAGGGTATGCCTTAAAGGGTCTATCAAAACTAAGCAGTGGTGCCGGAAAAATAGTAGAAAAAATACCTGTAATAAATAAGTCTCAACTTGATGAAAACCTCATAAAAGCCGGCGGCATTATTCAGGATGCAGATACAAACAGATTGCGGAATATAATGCAGATACTCACAAATGGCCATACCGACTATGTCAGTTCATTTGTTGAAAACATACGTACCATAGATAATTTGTATAATCAATCTGTGTTGTTGATGTTTGATTCGGAAAACATCTACATTGCAAAAGCGGCTAATGCATAGTCAATGAAATAGCGTACCACAAAGGTTCAGATCCGATAAAGTCAGCATATCTGACATAAATCGTTTGGGATTACAGTCTATGTCAAGAGTGTGTGACAGAGCGCTTTAATGATCCTGACTTCTTCGTGTGATATACCATAGGACGCGCAACAGGCGCAGAGCAAAAAGGAGAAAAATGAATGTGATAATAAAAAACATCAGGAGAATATCTGTCACAGCTATAGCGTTCGTTACGCTGTTTAGCTCTATGCTCGTAAGCACGGCAGCGTATGCAAGCAGCAAAAGTCTGCCTGTTTCCGCAGCTGTATATGACCTTGATAAAGACAGTCATTATGTTATCGGCGAAGCATCGCCGTCCGCTTCGGCCGCTATCGGCACATTCTATATCGAGGGAGATGTGCGTATATCAAACGAGGTGAATCACTTCCCGGCATATGAGGTTAATAGCGGCAGCGCGGCTTTTACATATATAATCGCGCAGGAAGTATTTAGCCGGGCAGAAGAGGAATGGCACTTAGTCGAAGATAAGAGTAAAAAAGTGAATGGACTCAACTTGGATTCCGACATGTTGTCGGGAGCTTTGATTCTTCAAACTTCGCTTGACGGCGTCACTTGGACGGAAGATATACTTATGCTGGATATCTTCGCCGAGGATGCCGATACGAACGGGTTCTACACGACAAAAGATATCCAACTTCAGAACGGCTGCTATTACAAAGTAATTGTTGCCTACAAAATGGAGCTTCGTTTGGAGGATTCTGTAATCCTGAGTGTTACGACCAAAAATTATACATACAAGCAAGTTGCGGAAGTCTATGAGTTTTATGCTTTCTGTGAAACGGACGAATTAAGTCCCGATGCGGAACCGAGAAAGATCCTCGGCAGCAAAATCAACACCGGAAAAGATAACGGTTATTCGGGCAGCGAACCGATTGATAAAGACGATCCCCATTTTGGCTGGGATATCGGATATTTCTTCATAAACGGGTATACCCGCGAAACTGCAGCAGCTGACCAGACGCCCGTGTTTTTAAAGAATGTCGGTGATAAGGTTACCCTGTGGTTCCATTTAACCGAGGACATCACAAAACTGCACGGGGATGAGAATTTATCCGTCAGTGAGGATACAAACGGGTATGATCGTGCGTTTGAAATAGAACAGACCAATTTCAAACGCGGAACGCTTATTATCCAATACACGAATTCCCAAGGCGAGGCGCAGGACCCGATTATCTACACCGACTATCTTGCCGCCAATGCCAGAACCGGCGCAAACACCAAGGTCCGGTTATTTGAAGAGGGTGACTATGTCGTCTCTTTGGATTATGAGATCAAATCGACGGGCGGTATTATCGATAAGCTTGCGAAATATACCAACTATAAGATCATGTTTGAGTTCTCCATCCGTAACGGCAACTGCATGGTTTATCCGTTTGACATTCTAACCGGTGCCGAGCTTGCGGATAATGCTATTACAGAGAACGGCTTTAAACTGGATATGGCGAAATCGAAGTACCTCACCATTGATGTGCAAAGGTCTGCCCTTGTCTTTGGAACCGACGGTTATCTTACAGAAGATGTCCGTTTCAACAGACCCGCAAAGGATGGTGATGTTTATACAAGTGAAGGCATCTATATTTTTAATGTTACAAACCCTTACACTGATCAGCACACTGTAAAAAGCATTTACGTGGGGTCAAATAATTATTTAAGGGCATTGTCGGCTACCGGGATGTCAATAGCAGAGCTTAACGCTGAAATTAATAAGGGCGCCATTGTTAGCGAGGACAGAACTGTTGAGGATGTATCCACCTCGGCAGAGAATCTTTCAGAGGCGTTCCCGGAAGAAACCGCACCCGAAAATACTCCGCTCGTTACGGAAGAACCCGATTCCGGCGCCGATAAAGAGCCTCGGGAAACCAATGCTGCCCCGATTATAATAGGCGCTGTTGCTGTTATACTCCTTCTCCTTGCTTTGGGAGCAGCGGCAATTATACGTAAAAAAGCAAAAGCAAAAGAAGCGCGAATAAATGACGAGGGGGGCAATAAGTGATGAAACGTGTTATTGCGCTTATCCTCGCACTGCTGATGACGTTAACCGGCTGCATTAAGCAGACTGCGCAGAATCAAACACCCGACACGACAGAAGCTATCGAAACCGAATCGCCCTCAAGCCCTGCTTCTGAAACAGAGCCGGAGGACAATCAGGATACCCCCGTGTTTGCCGAGGATGTTCAGCCCGAATTCTCCGCTCTAAGTGACCCGGAGCTGCTTCAATATGTGGAGGACAACGTCTACTCCGACCTTGTTGCCCGATTCGACAGCGAGGATTATATTGTCGAGAGTGTCTCAGCCGTTTATGTGTCCGAGGAATACCTAGAAGAAGTGGCCTACAACTCGAAGTCCAATGTCTACTTCGGATACACTTTGGAGGAGCTGGACGCCCAATTCGGAGGTACACGCTACGTCTTATCACTCGGAGATAACGGCGAGACCGTGGTAGAGGAATTCGTTGCTTATGATGATACCTATGACCGTTTAATAACGAATCTAGCAGTTATCGGAACGGCAGTGATTCTTGTCTGCGTGACCGTTTCCGTCGTGTCCATCGTTTCCGGTGCTGCAGGTAAGTCTGCCGCGGTCAGCATGATATTTGGACATCCTGCTAACAAAGCTTCCGAATTCGACGAATATTCCGGCGTCATCAGTGTTTTGGCTGCCGGAATAATTACAGGTATTCAGACCGGCGATTTAAATGAGGCATTAAAAGCCGCCGCTTTGGCAGGTAGCGGCGGCGAAGGGTCAAATTGGGGCGCAATCATAGGGGTTATCGCCGGCGGTGTGAGTGAGGCCATAACGCTTTGTCGCTCCGTGAATACCGTACCTAGTCCAAGAGAATCCGAACTGGCCGTGCTTGGGCGCACGAAAAATGCCGGTGAACGGCTTTCATATTTTGACGGGGTTGAAGTTGATTTGAATACTCCCGGCGCCACCCGCCCGGACGTTGTGGTGAAAAATGCAGACGGTACGGTAAACGCCATCGAGGTAAAAAATTATGACCTAGCCCAAAGCACTGGCAGAAACACTCTGCTCAATGAACTGGAAAGACAGGTTACGAGCAGAGCAAGCAATCTTCCTGCCGGGTCAACCCAGGAAATTGTGCTTGATGTAAGAGGGCGCGAGTTCAGCAATGAACTTATCAACTCTGTGATTACCGCCATTCGGAACCGTCTGGCCGATGTTTATCCGGACATCCCAATTACAGTATTGAGTTAGTGATTATGATGCTTTTTAGTTCTGATGAAAAGCGGTAGGTTATAGTGACTGTAAATCAACAGCTTTGCAGAAATAATAGACAGCAGAGGGGTTTGCATGAGAAAAGAAACTCTTGAACGCATCCGACGGTTTACCGTTGAAAGAAACTGGAATCAGTTTCACACACCGGCCAATCTGGCCAAGTCCATTTCCATCGAGGCAAATGAGCTGCTTGAGTGTTTTCAATGGAGTGATACGGATTTTGATTTGGAGCATGTAAAAGAAGAACTGGCCGATGTGCTTGTGTACTGTGTGGGTATGCTTGACAGTTTGAATCTGGATGCCGATTTGATCGTAAATGATAAGATAAGCAAAAATGAGATCAAGTACCCGGTGGAGAAAGCATACGGGAACGCGAACAAATACGATAAGCTTTAAGCGGCAGACTTACCGCTGTCAGCCTCTCTTCTTGAGCTCGTGATCGAGCAGAAATCTTACAAGCTTGCTCGGCCCGGCGTAATCGGGATATGCTTTGTCGCCGAAGGTCATCCTGCACGGATTATCGACCGAATACGGCTCCCAGAGAGGCATATCGCTGCCGTCCGCGTCCGTACCGTTCGGGTCGCCGCTTTTAATAAAGTTGGCCCAGTAGTTGCACATCTGCCGCGAAAGGTCGTAGTGCTTGCCGACAAACGGCCTCCAGCACTTCGCGAGCGTCTCGAAGAAAAACCACAGATCGACGGAGTGAAAGCAACCCGGATTGTCCCAGCCCGGGATCTCAGGCCGGAATACGTAGTAATACAGAGGCGTCTTATCGTTTGTTCGGGCCTTCATCTCCCCGAAGAAGAGGCAGGTAAACTCCAGCGACGGGAGCCTGGCCTTGCTGAGGCTCTCCGTGATCGAGCCGATCTTAGATTCAACGAGCCGCAGAAATTCCGGCGCGTCCTCTCCGAAATGTTCCGCCGCGAAGGCCTTAAGCTCTTCGATGGATTTCACCTTCGGCACGGCGTATAATTCGTTGGCGGTGTGGCCGAAAAGCATTGGCTTAACGTCGCAGTTCCCGTTCATGATGAGCTCGTGATGGTTGCCGACCTGGAAGACATTGTCCACCGGGGGATAGAAAAAGAACTTGTGCTTATAAAACGTGTCGCGGATTACGGTCGCGTCGAGAGCTCTGGCCTCTGCCAGCGTTTTAACGCCGAGCGCATCGAAGAATTCCCGGCCCGTCCGCTCCGCCTGCTCCATCGAAACGCCCCGAAGCGTGGGTGTCATATATACCATCTGGCTTACGCCGCTTTCCACGATGACTCGTTTGAAAAGCCCCTTTGTCAGCGGAGACGCCATCTGAGAGAGCACGCTGCCGCCGCCTGCGGACTGGCCGCCTATGGTGATGTTATCCGGATCTCCGCCGAAGGCGGCAATGTTCTCCCTTACCCAGATGTTCGCCATGCGCTGGTCATAAAAACCGAAATTCGTCGGCGCGTCGGGGTTCTCGGCCGTCAATTCGGGATGTGCGAGGAAGCCGAAGGCGTTTACTCGGTAGTTGACTGTTACAACAACGATGCCGCGGCGTGCGATCCGCTCGCCGTCGAGTTCCATCTCGGCGCTCATGCCCTCGCTGTATCCGCCGCCGTAATACCATATGAACACGGGCAGCTTCTCGTCCGCGCTCTTCGCCGGGGTCCAGACGTTGAGCGTAAGCGAGTCTTCGCTCATCTCAATGTCCGGATCCACGAACCACTCGCGGGTGTAAATGTTGTCCGGATCGGTCCCCAGGATTCTCTGCATGGGTACGGGGCCGAATTTGTAGGCCTTCAGTACGCCCTGCCAGTTTTTCGCGGGCTGCGGCACTCTCCAGCGCAGCTCGCCTACCGGCGGTGCGGCGTATGGGATGCCCTTGAAAGCGGTTATGCGCGGATCGGCGGCGGGCAGTCCCTCCACCTTGCCGCTTTTTACGGTGACCATTCTGAGCATACGTTTATCCTCCTTGATGCGGAATCATATCTGCTGTAATGCCGCAGTGTGCCCGCTGCTCCTTATCGTGAGCCGCGGGATTTCGTTTTCTTACAGCGCAGATTCCGAAGTATTCCCTAAAAATCTACATTCACATATCTCAGCTGAATTTAAACCTGAGCAGTACCGGGTTGTGATCGGAATATGTAAAGCCGGCCGGTATATGTTTTATACTTACAACTTCGACGTTTTCGGAAACGATGAAGCCGTCAAGCACGCTCACGAAGGACACTCCCTCAACGTAAGGCGAGTCGGCACTCCTGAGGGTGGGCAGGATATCGGCCATGTTTTCCGGCCGGACAACGGTAAACGAATCCGGAACGAGCTCCGTGTTGAGCGGTTTTGCCCAGTTCGGAACCTCTCCGGTCGTACCGAAAATCTCGGGTGAGCTGCCGAGCAGATCTTTGTTGAAATCTCCTCCGATGATGACGTAGTTTCCCTTGTCGTATTCAAGCTGCGCGTCCTCGAAGAGCATCTTAAGCTGTGCCTCTCCGATTGTCACGTCCGCCGTGAAAGCGGAAAGATGAACATTGATCAGTATGAGCTCTTTTCCGTTTGACACCGGTATCCTCGTCACGCTGTAGCAGCGGTCAAGATCCAAAAGCTTTCGCAAGCCCGATTCCAGCGGCAGGCTGCGCCGCAGCGAGGAGCTTATCGTGTATTTCGAGAGCGTCGCTATACCGGATACGGATTTGCCGATCGGCTCGGACACCGGATACAGCAGATACGGCGAATCGTAGTTCATCGCGAGCACCGAGGAATAAGAGTCAAAGCTCTCCCTGAGCATAGAATACTCATCGACATGGTAGCTCCTTGTCGCGTCGGTGTCCACCTCCTGAAAGAATGCGAAATCCGGATCAAGCTCGGATATGACACCGATTGCGCCGTTCATATTTGTTATAACCGCAGCCTTGTCGAATGCCCTTGAATATATGCCGCCGTCCATAAAAAAACTGTAATCGGTGCTGTATGCCCCGTAGCCTATGTTGAAGGTTGTCAGCGTGTATTCCGTCTCCGATTCCGGGATTTTGCCGGAAACATTTTCCACCGTCAGATCAAGCTTGTCCTCAACGCGGTAATACGCAATAAAAACATAAGCCGCGTAGCCTGCCGCCACGACAACAATCAAAGCGATGATAGCGGCGATAATTCTCAGAAGCTTTTTCATAGGTCCCTCCCAAACTTATGTTTCCGGTCCCCGCGCACATTTGTCCCGGCAACGGTAAGTATATTACATAGTCCGGGAGCTTTTCAAGCAATAAGCGGCAGAGA
>Ga0123334_1001531_pt1 | contig 28679 bp, 18 predicted proteins | sample BiotimSIPDNA_FD_89706 | JGI IMG/M metagenome (GOLD analysis project Ga0123334, IMG submission 89706) | Anaerobic biogas reactor microbial communites from Washington, USA - Biogas_R1 time_0 SIP DNA | ecosystem: Engineered > Bioreactor > Anaerobic > Unclassified | place: Washington, USA...
CACGGCCAGCAGGATGAACACGGCCAGGGACAGCGCTACCCGGCGTCCTTTTCGGCTCGGTGGCGGCGCAGCGGTCGGCCGTTCCAAGCCCAGGTGCGCTGCCTGGCGTTCATCGCGTGCCCGCAATTCATCTATCCTTGACATAGTTCCCCTCCTTGCTTAACGGGGCCGGCTGACAGCGCGGAAAAACATGCGGAAAACCGCAAGCACGACCAGCAGCGCCACGACGCCGCCCGCGACCAGCGCTATCTCGCGTGGATGGCTAAGGAACCACCGCACCAGCACAGGCTTCAGTTCACCATCACCTTCAGGCCGCAGTTCAATGCTGGCAGGGAAGGTGCCACCCCAGACAATGTCTCCCTTTGCCGTCTGGATGCGCAGCTCCACTTCGGCATGATACCGGTAGGTGTTTCCCCAGAAAGTATCTTCTTTGACTAGGGAGCTGGACAGGTCTCGGACTGCGCCGTAAAGCAGCGCGTCAGCCCGGCTGGGTTCAGCCCGGAGCAGGTCGACGGCTTCAGCCAGCGTGGCGACGGAGAGGTCGCGCGGGGAAAGCTTTGCAAGGTTGGAGAACATGCCCGTGGCCAGGCCGGTCGCATAGCGGTCCACATCGCCGGCCAGCGGCACAATAGCCACGCTGCTCAAGCCGCTAGTCTTGGCCGAGGCGGCCAACGACTGGCTGGCATCAGCGAAACTCTGGCGCAGGAGTTCGCGGCTGGTCTCGTCCAAGTCAACGATGCCCTTGACGCCGGGGTCCAGGTAAACTCTGCTGGCAAAGCAGCCGCCCCAGAGGTGGCGCTTGGTTTCTAGCGAGCTGAGGTGCAGCTCGATTTCGACATACACTCGGCGCTGGCTGACGTCATACTGGCGGACCCAGCCATAGAGCAGCAGCTGTGCCGCTTGCAGCCGGCCAAAGCGGGTGACGGTCGCCTCGTCTAACATGTCCTCCTTGCGTTCGTCCCATTCGATCTCCTTCATGATTTCCTCGAAAAACGGATCGTCCTTAGCTTCGACGCAGGCCAGATCAGCAGCGGAAATAGCGCTTTTGAGTACGCCTGCCAGGACGCCGTCGACGTCCCGGCCCAGCGGCAGCAGGGCGATAGTCTTGGCGCCGGCGACGTCAGCCAAATCCAGGGAAGCTACGGCCTGGCCAGCAGCGTTGCGGAGCGCATCCCGCCCGTGGGTGTCAGTAACTTGAGACTGCACAGCAGACGCGGCAGCGAACAAAAGGGCAAGTCCTACGACAAGGTGCTTTTTCATGATAGTGTCCTTTCTGTTTTCCGACCTTAGCGAAGAGGATAGCCGCAAGCCTTAGCCACCGCGTTGGCAAGCCCCTCGGGCATTTTCTCGGGATAATAGACAACCCGGAACCGATAAATCCGCGGCTGGGGGTCATTGCTGAGCAGACGGCAATAGATCACCCCGGGAATTGACTGAGTCCTGTTAATGAAATCGTTGACTTTATCCTGGTCCCGCCCCTTGAAAATCTTGAAGAAGCTCAAGGCCAGGGTCAGTTCGCTGGCGGCAATGCCCATGTATTCAGGCTTGATTGCGGAACCCACCCATGCTTCGAGCGGCTCGACGAGTTTTCCCCGCAAGTTTCTCAATGCCTCCGCCTGGCCTAGCTTGCGCTCTCCCTTGGCGGCAAAGGAGTTTCCCGTCAGCAGCTTGCCGTCCACGCAGCGACGCAGCTCGGCGTCGGCGGTGCCCTTGTAGAGATAATAGTTGCCGGCACGGTCAAACAGCTCGGGTTCGAAGGCGACCGCAAGCAGCAGATCAGGCGCTTCGCCGGGGATGAAGGTGAAGCCGGAAGTAGCCAGGCGGCCGCGCAAAGACTGGTCAAACCTGGTGTCGACTAGATTCAGTTCGTCAGTGACCTTGAGGCTGATGTTCAATTGGCCGACGGCTTCCCACATTTCCGGCGACATCGGGTCAACGGTTGCCAGCTGGACTTCCGACCGGCTCCCGCCGCCGTAGGACTGCGGCTGCGGCGGGCCAGGCAAATACGGGGGCGGCTGCGGATTGCTGACAGTGCTGCAGCCGGTCACGGACAGCGCCAGACCGACGCCTAAGGCGAGAGCTGGCAAAAAGCGGATGAGGTTCTTCATGGTGGTCGTGCTCCTTGGTTCTGATGTTGACAATGCTTTCAAATGGCAATGCAATAACTCTATCATCAAAGTCCGATTTGTTTAAAAGCCTCGACGTGGCAAGTTCCGCCAGGCAAGGCAATGCTTGCGCCGGGATAGAGCCAGCCTGATTTTTCCTCCATTCGCCAGGCAAAGCCCTCTGGGAAGCGCCAGACCGAGAGATTTGGCCAGCCTGGGCGGCAGGAGGACAATTCCAAGTGGCACCAGACTAGGGCATAGTCCTCGTTGACGTCATCCATGCGCCGGAGCAAAAGGCCGCAGGCTTCGCGGCGGCTGCAAAGGCCCTGCGGGCAGAAACGATGGTCAGGCAACGGCACGCAGCAGCGGAAAATTTGAGCCGTCAATTCGAGGACGGCCTTTTGGGCAGCGACATCGGCGCCGACGCCGAGGCGATAGTCTTGGTCTGGCTGCAAGCTGGCCTTGGCCTGATTCAGGAAAACGCCGTTTTGCAAGGTGCCATTGGCGCTGTGGTCATGGAAAGACACGGCGCCGCTGTAGTCGCGGCTAAGCGTCGCATGATAGCCGCTGATTTGCAGCGACGTCTGGCGCACAGTGACTCCAGCAGAGTCATAGCAGCGCAGGACGATGTCATTGTCCCGGTTGCGGCCGAGCTTCGCTGTTTCTGCGGCAAGCAGGTGCAGGCAGCGCTGGCCGAGCCGGAGGGTCAGCGGCGTTGCTCGCGCTTCCGCAGGCGCCGGCGGCAGTCCGCTCGGCGGCCCGAAACAGCCGATTTTCCACAAGTCAACGCGCTTCCATTGCGGCGGGCACTTGGCGACATAGTCGATCAGCTCGCGTGGCGACATCCCCCTGGTGCCCTCCAGGAACTTCCCGATGTTGATGTCGCCAGCATGGCCCTGCTGAATATTGAGGACGACATTGCGCAAATCGCTGGCATCGGCGTCAACAGGGTAAACCGTATGTTCGCTGACGCCTTCATAGCGCCTGCCGTCAAAGATGATTTCCCACCGCATCACGCGCTGGCCAGCGCTGCCGACTGGGATGCGCCAGTCTATGGCGATTTCGCGCCAGCGGCCGCCCTCAAGCCCATGCAGCCGGCGCTTGAAATGCAGCCGGCCTGTGGATTCCGGCCCGTCGCCGCCCCAGCCAGCCTGGATTTCAAGCTGATTGGAACCGCCCTTAGGCAGATAGAGCCTCGCCCGCAACGTGATATGCAAGTCTTCCAGAAACGCCCGGGCTGTGTCAACCTCAAGCAACAGCTCGTCGTGGACGGGCGCAGTCGACGCAGACGATGATGGCGCCGAGACCTGCCCCCTAGCCGGCGGCGTGTCCTGGCGCTTGCCGCTGATGATGTTCTCGACATCCTCCAGCCGCTGCTGCCACTTCCGCCAAAACGTGGGGGGCGCATCGACCTGGGGATGAGACGAAACCGGAGGGACAGGCGCCGAAGACGGCGGAATTTCCGGCCAAGAAGATGCTGGCGTGGACATGGGCGGCAAAACAGCAGCGCTTGGCGCAGCCGCGGCCGAGGGACGCGGCAGGGGCGGGTCGCTGGGCGCGGCTGCTGGCTTAGCCGCGTCCGGCAAGGGCTTGGTGCATTCCTCGCAGAACCGGTCGTTGACCGCAACCGGCCATCCGCAATGTGGGCAGACTAGCCCTGGTTGTTTTGCTGAATCTGACATTATACAGCCCTGGACACTTCTGGATTAACGGATGATATGGGTGTCGCCCCCGGGACGCTTGGCCGCGTCCGACGTCGTATTCATAGCTTCGCGAAGTACTCTTTCCAGGCGTTCGGCTGCTTCGTCCATGATCTGTTTTTGCCTGGCGACGTCATTTTCGGCTCGTATTTGCCTGGCTTCCTCCAGGCGCCGCAGGGCGTCTGCCACGGCTGGCGAAGCTGCCGTCTGCATGGCCAGGATTTCTTCTGCGGTTTTGCCTTCGAAGCGCCTGTCGCGCAGCAATTCGAGCAGTCGTCGGCCGCGTTCGCCGTCTCCAATCGCCGCGATTAGGGCGATCGGGTCCAGACCTTGGAAAGCCTTGGCGCGGGCGGTGTCGTCTTCCCGTTCAATCCGCCGCATGCCCTCTTCGTGTTCACGGCTGAGGCGCTCCTTTTTCTCGCGCCATTCCAGGGTCTTGCTCACTTCGGCGTCCTCAATCTCCAGCTTGACGGCAGCGTCCCCGCGCTGCTTTTCCCAGCGATAGGCGTCTTCACGGCGGGCTAAATCGAGCTTGAATTCCGTATCCCTAGTCGCTTCGGTGCGGACAAAGTCGCTGCTTTTCGCCGCCAGTTCCTGCCGGAACTGCTCCTTGAGCAGAGCGACTTCCTGGTCACGATGCATCGCTGAGATGTCGCGTTCCTGGGCCAGTTGCGCCGCGTAGGCCGCAAAGTCATCCTCGTCCTTCATAGCGTGCATGCGGTCGGCGCGCAGCACATCGCGCAGCCGCGCATTGAATTCCGCTTCGCGGCGTTTCACTTCCACGTCCTCGGCCTGCTGACGGAGCAATTCGTAGGCTTTCCCGGAGAATTCCGCGCCTGAGAGCGCGGCCAGGACAAAGCCTATGGACTTCAGGGTGCGCTTCAAGACGACGCTCAGCTCGTCCTCCAGGCGCAGCCGCCGCTGCGGGTCTTTGACCAGGTCCTCAATAGTGGAGCTATTGCACATATTTTCCAAGGCATAGCGGATGTCTCCCTGTAGGCGTTCTGCCAAATCGGCAAAAGTCAGTTCACGCTGGTCTTTCATCAAGTTGTTCATGAACAGCGCAGCGTCTCCCGGCACGAACCGCAGCACAGCCTCGCCGTAGAATTCGACCTCCATCTCCTCGGCGGAGCGCAGGCTTCCCACGCGCAAAGGCAGCACCGTGTCGCCGGCGTTGATGAGGACAGCGCTGCGCGGCGGCGGGTCGCCCCAGTGGTTGATGCGATGCCCCAGGCTGTCCAGGTTGTGGCGGCCGGCCTTGAGTACATCCTTGACCGCGCCGCCGTCCAGCAGCAGGGCTAGCGTCCCCTGCTGCACGCTCAGGCCTTTTTTCAGGAGGATGTACATATCTCCCACTTCAAAGCGCTGGGCCAAGAGCGAAGCTGGGTGCTGCCAGACGCCGCCAGCCATGTCGGCGCGATCCTCCGGATGCAGCGGCGTCTTGCAATTCCAGCAGAATTTGGAGTCATTGCCCACCCATTCGTCGCAGGCCGGACACTTCCACCAGCCGCCAGGCGCCGGGGTGCCGCACTGTGAGCATACCCGCGCCCGCTTCTTGACCCGCGCACCACAACTTTCACAGCGATCCGAAAAAATTCCCATGACTCTGGCTCCTTATTTATGTTCGGAACAACGACGTGTGCCCACACGCATCCAGCAATCCGTGCAAATCGGCGCACCGCATTCGCCGCAAGACCCCGGAAACGACGAGGCGCTGCGATAAGACTGACCGCAGACAGAACAAGCCGTCTCAACGCCGGCGCCAATGCGCTTCGCTTCCTCCAAGTACGCTTCCAGGTCGGCGCGCGCGATCCGGTAGACACGACCAATGCGAGCAGCACGCAACGCACCAGAACGAATCTGCCGATAGATCAACTGGTAGTTCACGCCCAGAAGCTCCGACACTTCTTCAATACTCATAAAGGCCTTGAGGTCTTCTTTCATAGTAATGTCCCCAAATCAGGATGACTTCTCGTCGACGCCATACACTATAGAGCGTGTTTTCTGGTTGTCAAATGCTTTTTTTAATTTTTTGTTGATTTTTTATTGTTTTTATTTATTTCTATTTACAATTAGGCTGTTTTGTTTACACTTTGGGGAGGTTTTCACGGTCCCGGGCTAAAGCCCGGGCACTGGACAGAGGCAAAACAACAGTGCGCCTCGCCTCCCGCGCTCTGTCCTCGCCCGCGCCGCCGCCCGCGCCGCCGCCCGCGCCGCCGCCCGCGCCGCCGCCCGCGCCCCTCAGCATTCAGCATTCAGCATTCAGCATTCGCCCCTCGTCCCTCTCGGCATGGCGCGATTTTCTCTGCCAGGCATTTCCTTCTTGGCAGGATGTCATTATATTCTGGGGGAGAATTTCCGCTATTAGGGCAATTCAGCCACGTCACCTTTCTCCCTACTCTGCCATGACCGAGCATCGACACTACTGGCTGTCTCACCTGGTTAACGCCGGGCTCTTGCTGCTGTTCATCATCCTAGCAGCCGAGCGTGCGCAGCAACTCATGGGGCAGGATGAAATCAGCCATTATTTCAAGCTGGCTGGCCTGCTGTTCCACGAAGGCTACCAGAATCCCAGCGAACTGATCACGTTCTCGCCGCATGCGTATCCACTGTGGATCGTCGCTATATGCCACCTGGCTGGCGCCTTTAGCCCCGCCGTCGTCAAAAGCGCTGGCGTCGTCCTCTGGCTATTCTCCCGTCGGATTATAGCCAGCATCTGCCGGCGCCTTGGCAGCGACAGGGCAAAAATACATCCCGGCGCTGAACTCGAAGACCAAACTAGCGCCGCGGCAGCGAGAGAATCCATCCCTGCTGGGACTCTGGCGGCCATTCTCGGCTTATTGCTCTGCTTCACTATGCCGGCGGTCATCCAGGCTGCGGTCACGGTTGACATCGATCAAGCTGCGCTGCCTTTGCTCATCCTGCTGCTCTGCCTGGCTGCCGAGCGCTATAGCCGGGCACCTTCCTGGCGCAGCGCTGGTCTCGTCGCGCTGGCTGCGGCTCTGGCTCTGTGGGGGCGCCTCACCACTCCTGTCATCATCATGCCTGCGCTGGTATTGCACGCTGGCCTGGCCGCTGCTCCGGGCGTTCGCTTGCGCCGCGCCGCTGCCATGGCTGCGGCCTTGGCCATTGGCGGCGCGCTTTTTCTTCTCACCTGGCAGCTGTATTGCCGCTTCACCGGCATTGACGGCAGCGGCGTTTTCCGCTACTTCGCCACCGCCCTGCAAGCCACCACTATTGGCGAACGCGGCGGCAACCTGCAAAAATGGCTCCAAAGCGCTGCCGCCCTCACCTTGTGGGGCGTCAATCCATTTCTGCTGGCGCTGTTCGCACTCGACGGCTGGCAGCGCCTGACCGCCGCCTGGCAGGCACGCCGCCTGGCTGCGTCTGACCTCTATTGGCTCGCCGCTGCCGTCATCTTAGTCGGCTACCTATTTGTCGGCGGCGCGCTGTTCGGGTTTCCCAAATACCATTGTCCAGCCTTGCCACTGCTGGCGATTTGCCTTGCCCAAGCCGTTGCTGGGCGACAACGGCAACCGGCCGGGCCGCAGCCAGAGTCGAGCCTACGGCGCCAGCTCGTCATCGCGATGGCCCTGACCGCGGCCTTGGCGCTGATAGCCGGCCTGCTGCTGCATGACCCGATCTGGACTCTGCGCGTCAAGGTGCGCACGGCCCAGCTTTTATCCATGCCGCTGCGGCCGATTTTGAGCCGCCTGGCGGCTGGCCTGGTCGTCGTCTACGGCCTGGGCGCTGTTGCAGTCCTGCTCCTGGCCAAGTCTCGACGCCTGACCATTGCAGCTGGCCTGCTGGCAGCTGGCCTGGCGCCTAATCTCGCCCTCTTGGCTGTGCAGACCGCAGCGCCCTACGCCACCGGCTACATTTACGGCGAAGAAGGCGAAACCAACATCATCGCTGGCCTTATCACAAAACACAGCCTGGAGCAGCAGCCCTTGTTGGTGCCGGTCGAAGTCGTCCAACACCTCGGTTGGTCTGACACCCGCACGCCCGGGCCAGACCTCTGGAACGACCCCGACACCTTCGCACGACGCATCCACGCAGAGCAGCCCGCCCTGGTTGCCGCCTCTGTCCTCGTCCAATCCGTCCCGACCTTGCAACGTCTATTAGCCAATCGCGACTTCCAGCAAGCTTTGGCTGAGAATTACCAGCTCCACGAACTCGGGCTTTTCTTCGTCTGGACCAGGAACGACCTTGAAATTGCCTCTCTCAGGCCAGCCACGCCAGATTGACCGCAGATGGCGTCCGCCGAGCGGCAGTATCACTGACCCATTACCAATCGTACAATGCAAGAGCCAGCCTCCCCAGGCCAGCATCAAGCGCAGGCCAGTGCCGCCTGGCGCCCGGCTTCAGTTTCTCGCCGCGGTGCGCTCCATCAAAGCGAAGGCTCTTTCCGTCTGCCGCAGCGGGGTGCGGACGGTGAGCCGGATGTCCAGTTTCTCACACAGGCTGCGCAGCAGAGAGGCCATCTTCTCCGTACGCACGTAGATTTTCCCTGGCCGTTCCTCCTGTTTCGCCAACATGCCAAGCAGTTCTCCCGCCGCCCGTTGGTAGACAGCATCCAGGGTCGGCTTCGGCCTCATTACTTCATGGCCAACAATAAATCCGCTTGCCTGTTCAACTGCCAGCATGATAAAAGGGAAGAAAGGACGCTCACCGGAGCGTTCCTGCACCGGATCAGGCATCAGGCGGATATCGACTTCAATCTTGTTTTTGGCGATGGGCAAGCACTTGGTGTGTTCCAGGAGCTTTTCATCGAGTTCCGGGATGATTTCCGGCTCGGCGAGCCGCTCGAATTCGACCATGCTTTCCCACCATTCGCTGTTTGAGTCTTGGCTGCGCTGAATGCGCATCAGAAAAACGTTCTCCTTCAAGCCCAAAATGACCAGGCGTCCGAGTTCTTTCTTATCGTCTTTAAAGCGCGGCGTCACGGCAAGGACGTGTTCGAGAGCAAGGGTGAGCATGCTCAGCTCTTCGCTGTTCACGTGCCACGGGAATTGCCCTGGCAGGAGACTGCGGAAACAAGGCCAGGCATGCCTGCCGCGGAAGCTGAGCTTCAACGCCTTGATGACTCGCCTATCCTCGGGCCTCAGGTAGTCCCGGTCTTCAAAGGACAACTGCAACTGTGAAGTCTCGAGGATTACCTCAGGCTTGGCGTCCGGGCCGACAAGATCATCAATGATGAGAAAAAGGTCCTCGACACGCCGATATACGGCAATCGCAAAATGCTCGCCAAGCTGCCCTAGAATGCTGATGAAATGCGGCGAAATGCCCTTGGGGTCCGAAAAACCTAGATAAGCGGTTTCAGGCATCCATTTCCATGGTGCCAGGGCGTAGACCTCAGCGGCCAGGCTGTAGGCGCGCTGCCATTGCTCCATAGTCGGTTTTTTAGCACTCATGGGCTACTGCTCCATCATGTTTGTACTACTAGCAATCATCATAAGATTTCGTACAATAGCAAAAATTTCCGTGTATTCCGTGTGTTCGGTGGTTAAAAAACAACCTTAAATTTTCGTGTTTTTTCGTGTTTTTCGTGGTTAAAAAATAGCCCTGATCGCCACCGCCGTCATGCTTTCTGCTTCAGGCTTCCACTACTACCATGCAGTAGCCGCGCATCTCTGGAACCGTAATAGACAGATAATCCTCTGAAATCGAGAATGGAATCGGCTGCTTGCCAGGTGCGATATACACCTTGTTCACTGGCCTGCCGTCCAAGCGCAGTTTCAATTTGACTTGTGAAAGCGGAAGTTCCTCTTCGACGATCAGGGTTTTGCCGCGCAGTTCCGGCAGATAGTTGAGCAGATGGATGATGCGCTGGTTCGCTTTCCCGGAGACGAATGCTCGGGCGAACGAAGGCAAGGAGGCGTCGGTGACCAGCAGCGGTTTCGGGAGCAGATGCTCCAGCATGATTGCCAGCACCGTCCTCAAATCAACCGAGGCCTGTTGATAATACGCTTCAAAAAGCGGGAATGGGCAATAGGCGCACTGGCTGTTCAGCACCATAAAAGGAAGCTCAGTATCCTGGTTGGGCGGGGCGTAGAAATAGGAATAAACGCCATCCCAGTGCTTGTTGAAATAGGGCGCAACCACCTTGCCGGCTACCGTGCTGCCAGGCAAAGCTTCGGTGCTGAAGCCTTTGGTATTGGTTGCCAGCGGCATGTCAGGCACCCGCGCGGCAAACTCCCCGGTCAGGCGGAAAAAGGCAGGTACGTGTTCGCACTCGCCCAGGTATTTCACCCCCCATTCTCTTTCAAACCGGAAAGCGCTGCCTTCCGGATTCAGCCCGGAACGCCCAGTGGCCAGCAGCGATTTTCCGGCTGCGAGATGTTTCTTCACCAGTTCCGCGAGCCTGTCATCAAGGATGACCTCATCCGGCAAAATCACCAGCGAATAGGGACTCCAGTCGATGTCCGCATCGATGAAATCAAACTGCATTTTGAGTTCGGAAAGCATGCGGGTTGCTCCGACCATGGTCGGGCTTTTGCGCAGCACGTCAGGCAGGACCACGCCGATATCGACCAGGTTTTTGGCGTCTGAGAACCAGGGTTCATACTGACGGAGCTTGCCATAGATTCTGCTGGCGCGGTCAAGAGCCGCCCGGTTCAGTTTTCCGCTCGGGTGGAAATGATCGCCGATATTGGGCCGCATGCCGTTGGCCAGTCCGAAAAAGAGATCATATTCGACGGCCGCCTGGGGGCGGAGGCTGCCAAAGTCTCCCCAGTCATTGAAGCGTCCAGTCATATTCAGCACTGGGCCGCTGGTCAGATTGCGGTAATACCTCGCGGTCAGCGGCAGGTAGTCGTAGCCCCAGGCGGGATTGGTGGGAAGGCACTCGCACTCAAGATAACTGCCAATCCGAGCATTGTCCTTAGGAGAAATGCCAAGGAAATTGACCAGCAAATGATTTTCCTGCGGGCGCAGCAGGGCTGAAATATCCTCGGCCAGGCGCAACGCAGAACTGCGCCCGAATTTCTGGAGCACTTCTTCATTGCGCCAGTCGAGGTTCTGTTTCTGCATTTCCTGGATGCAGTAGGGGCAGATGCAGGGAAAGCCGTTGAAACTGTCCAGCAGAAAGCCCGCCACCGGATACTTGTCGCGAACCTCCTTGATCAAGCTCATCAGATAATCCCGGTACGGCGAATTCAGGCACATGGTTCGCATATACGGGTTGATCCAGCCGATGCCGTAGATATCCGGCCGCAGCAGCTGCCCTTTTGGGCTGATCATGCTCCATTCCGGATGCCGGATGGCGTCTTCGTTGCTCAGTCCGCAATTCAAGTAGGCAGTGACAGCGATGCCGCGCTGGTTGCAGGCAGTGACGATTTCGCCAAACAAATCGCGCCCAGGCGGAATCGAAGGATGCCGGTTTCCGATTTGCGTATCAAAATAGCAGAAGCCCTGGTTGCATTTCGCATGGAATCCCAGCAAGTCAACCCCGGCTGCCTGCAAGCTTGAGGCAAACTCATCCGCCTGAAGATGATGCCCGACATCCGGGCAGGCCTTCATCGTATGATGATCGAAAAACATGACAAACTTCGGCTGGTGCATAGTCTCGCTCCTGCTCAGTGCGTTTCACGGAAAATACAAGGCCAATGGTCGAAAGTATGGGTCGCCGGGCAGTTTTTTACGACGCTTGCCCGCGAACACAGAATAACGTAACCTTCCTTTTGCGTTCGTCTATGCGTCAAGCGCAACAAACACCGCAGCGTCGTAATCGCTGGCCGATTGATACTCGGAGTTCCGGCAAACAACGGTCTCAAGAAAGGGGTGAGGGGCTTTTTTTAGGGGCGAGGGGGCTGAATGTTGAATGCTGAATGTTGAATGCTGAATGCTGAATGCAGAGGGGCGAGAAGTCCACTTGAGTCCACTGATGTCCACGTCCACTCTCCACTGATGTCCATTTCTGTCCACAGTCCATCGTCTACTAAAGTCCACTAATGTCCACTAAAGTCCATTGTCCATTGTCCACTAAACCTCCGCAGCCGCCGTCCACACCGTCCACACCGTCCACACTGTCCACACCGTCCACCATGTCCACATCCCTTTGCGCCAAAGGGACACTACAATAATCCACCCCTCCGACTTTTTTCTCATGCAAGCGCTTGACGAATTGTTTTGCGGGTGTATGTTAAGCGCAGTTAACAAAAAAAGAATGGGGGTATTGATGGATGCTTCTACCTTAGCGCTTAGTCCTGAGATGGAGGACTACCTTGAGACCATTGCCGCGTTGTTTCACGCCAATGGCGAGGCTCGTGTGACTGACATTGCTGCGCGCCTTTCGGTCAGCAAGGCTGGGGTTACCCAGGCTTTGCGTTCCTTGGCTGCCAAGGGTCTTGTTGATTATCGTCCGTATGTATCTCCGACGTTGACGAAGACGGGTCAGCATGTGGCTGAGCGGGTGCAGCGTCGTCACGATGTGCTCAAGCGTTTTCTGTCTGAGGTACTGCTTGTTGATTCTGAGCTGGCTGAGGCCAATGCCTGTCGTCTTGAGCACGCGGTAGACAGGTCAGTGCTTGAGCGCCTGGCGCATTTCATGGATTTCGTGCAGCGCTGCCCGCGCGGCGGTTCCAAATGGATTCGCGGGTATGAGCACTCTTGCGCTCCTGACCAGGAAACCGAGGTATGCGAGCGATGCATGGAAATGGCGATCAATGAATACCGAAACAAGCACCGTGAACAACTGACTAAGGAGAAAACCATGACCTTGGCTGAACTGAAACCTGGAGAGAGCGGACGGATTGTCCGGGTTGGCAGCGTCGGCTCGATTCGCCGCCGCATTGTTGACATGGGCGCTGTCGGCGGCACCAACGTAACGGTGGTGAAAGTCGCCCCGCTGGGTGATCCCATCGAAGTAAAAATCAAGGGCTACAGCTTGACACTCCGCAAGGAAGAGGCCGAAGCGATCACGATTGAGGCGCAAACAAGCCAGGAAGGCGCAAAATGATCATGGGAATTCATGCATTACAAGAACACGACAGCGAGGCCAAGGCCAACCCGGCAGGCGAAGCCCCGGCAGCGATGAACAGAAGCACGATGCCGCTGGCGTTGTTACCGCCCGGACAGACGGCTCGCGTTGAGCGCATCCTTGGCACTGGGCAAGAAATAGCCCGCAAGCTGTGCGCCATGGGCATCGTCCACGGCGCCCAAGTGACGGTTCTAAATGCGCAACCAGGCCCCCTGATGCTGCGCGTATGCGAAGGACGATATGCAATCGGTCGAGGAATGGCACAGCATATCTTGGTGACGCCATGCTGATAACCGTCGAAACACGACTGAATGGCAAAAAATATCAAGGGCTTGTCAAGCCTGATTTCATTTTTTTTGACCCATTGTTAAGGCAACTAAACACAAAAAGGGAGACTTTATGATGGCACGGGAACGTACAGGTGTGGCACCGGGCGTTCAGCGTCCGCGGGTTACTGTCGCTTTGGCTGGGAATCCGAATTCTGGGAAGACGACCCTTTTCAACGCTTTGACTGGCTCTCGCCAGCATGTCGGGAACTATCCTGGTGTCACGGTTGAGAAGAAGGAAGGCGACTTTGAGCACGACGGCATGAAAATCCACGTGATTGACTTGCCTGGCACGTACAGTTTGACTGCGTACAGTCCCGAGGAGCTGGTAGCGCGGAACGTGGTACTCAACGAAGCGCCCGACCTGGTGGTCGACGTCGTGGATGCGTCAAACCTGGAGCGGAACTTGTATCTTGCCGTGCAATTCATGGAACTAGGCATTCCCATGATTCTGGCGTTTAACATGTCGGACTTGGCTGAGGCGCGCGGGCACAGCATTGACATTGAGCGCCTGTCCGAGCTTTTCCAGGTTCCCATCATCCGCCTGGTCGCGCACAAGGGAGAGGGACTGCAAGAACTCAAGCAAGCCATCGTCCAGGTTGCGGAGCAAACACCACCATGCCAACCCACGACCATCAAGTACGGTCGCCATATTGAAGTCGAGTTGACCAAGCTGACAAATGCCTTGGCCGGAAGCGCACCTGAGTCCGGGCGTCCGACTGCGCGCTGGATCGCCGTAAAGCTGCTGGAAGGCGACGAGGCCGTGATCGGGCAGGTGCGGCGGGAAGCCCGCAATGCGATCGAGGTCTTGCAGAAGGTCGAGGAATCGCGCAGCCAACTGCAGCGTGACCTTGGCGACGATGCCGAAATCCTGATTGCTGACCGGCGTTATGGCTTTATCTCCGGCGCCTGCCAGGAGGCTGTCCGCAGCACAGTCGAGACGCGGCACAGCATGTCGGACAGAATCGACCTGGTGTTGACCCACCGCGTGCTCAGCATCCCCATTTTCCTGTTTATGATGTTCCTGGTTTTCAAGCTCACCTTTGCGGTGGGCGATCCATTCATGGGCTGGATTGAGGACTTCTTCGCCTGGCTCGGCGACGCCATCACCGCCGCTTGGCCCGAAGGCGCTGCGCCGCTGCTGCATTCGCTGATTGTGGACGGCATTATCGGCGGCGTCGGCGGCGTGGTTGTATTCCTGCCCAATATCTTGCTGCTGTTTCTCGCCATCTCGATTCTTGAGGACAGCGGCTACATGGCCCGAGCCGCGTTCATCATGGACCGCTTCATGCACAAAATCGGCCTGCACGGCAAGAGCTTCATTCCGATGCTGGTCGGCTTTGGCTGCACCGTGCCAGCCATCATGGCGACGCGGACGCTGGAGAACGAACGCGACCGTCTCACCACCATGCTGGTCGCTCCCCTGATGAGCTGCGGGGCGCGTCTGCCGATTTACGCGCTGATCATCCCGGCCTTCTTCCCGGAAGCTTGGTACGCACGCATGCTGTGGCTCATCTATTTCATCGGCATTGTACTGGCGATCATCTGCGCCAAGCTGCTGCGCAGCACCTTATTCAAGGGCGAAACCGCGCCGTTCGTCATGGAATTGCCGCCCTATCGCCTGCCCACGGTGCGCGGTGTCTTCGTGCATACGTGGGAGCGCGGCTGGCTGTACCTCAAGAAAGCCGGCACGCTCATCCTCGGTGTGTCCATTGTTGTATGGGCATTGCTGACCTTCCCGCAGGAAACTGAATACAGCCGTGACTATGATCAGGCTATCGACGCTGTCAGCCAGCAGCAGGTGTCCGCCGAAGAGGCGGCTGAACTCATCGCCGAACTGGAACAGGCTCGCGCCTCCGAGGAACTCGCCAACAGCTTTGCCGGGCGCATTGGCCACGCCATCGAGCCGCTCATCAAGCCGCTCGGCTTTGACTGGAAAATCGGCACAGCCTCAATCGGCGCTTTTGCCGCCAAGGAAGTCTTTGTCGCGCAAATGGGCATCGTCTATTCAGTCGGCGAGGCTGACGAGGAATCCGTGCCCCTGCGAGACAAGCTCCGCGAAAACTACAGTCCCCTGGTCGGCTTCTGCATCATGCTCTTCAGCCTGATCAGCGCTCCTTGCATGGCGACGATTGCCGTGACCAAGCGCGAGAGCAACTCCTGGAAATGGGCTCTGTTCCAGCTCGGGGGACTGACCGTGCTGGCGTATGTCATCACCCTGGTCGTCTACCAGGTCGGCAGTGCCTTGGGAATCGGAATCTGAAGAGCAGGAAACTGAAATATGATCGAATACATCATCGTTGGCTTGATTGTCGCTATCGCCCTCGCTGCGGGGGGCCGCTCTCTCTGGCGGACGTGGACTGGCCTGGACACCAACGGCTGCGCCGGCTGCACAAGCTGCAGTTCGTCACCGGGCTGCGGTGCAATGTGCCCGCGACCATTGCGGCAAGGCAAGGACAGCAATTCCGATTGCGCCCAGTGAGGTAAAATTGTTTTGAAGTGAGTTGCATTTCGTTATAAGAGTTGCATTTCGTTATAATATGGCTTATAACGTTATTAAATGCGTTCCAGGTTGGGCGCACAGAAACTTCCATTATTTTTTAGTTTAGGAGAAGGTAAGGAAATGAAAAACATCGGTCGAATCGCTTGGATGTTGGTGGCTGTGCTGGCACTATCCGGAACAGCGGCGTTCGCCCAGCAGGATGACGGCAACGAATGGCGTCCCCAAGTCGACTTTACACTGGATTGGTCTTCGCGCTACATTGACCTGGGCGAAGTCTTGAATCCCGATCCGGTCGGCCAGGCTGACCTCAGCCTATCTCTGAAAGGCTTCTACGTCGGCGTCTGGGCCTGCATTGACTTTACTGACGTGAATGACTACCACAACGAGCCGGAAGAGTGGAACTACTACCTGGGCTATAAATACACGTTCACGGACGTTCCCGGGGTTGAGAGCCTCACCATTGACCTGGGCTGGACTTATTGCGACTGTCCCCGGGACGCCTCGGCAGACAGCCAGGAACTCCACCTCGGCATTCAGCTCGAAGACGTCTTGCTTGCTCCCGCAGTAGTCGTCACCTGGGACTACGAAGATGACATCTGGTGGGTCGAAGCCGGCGTCAGCCATGAAATGCCACTCGAATTCATCAGCGAAAAACTGCTGTTCGGCGCCGCGCTTGATCTGGTTTGGGGCAACACGCGCTGGAACGGCGGCTTTGACAAGGGTGACGATGCCTACAAGAATGCCTTGGCTACAGCAGCCCTGACCACGGAACTGACGTATCAGCTCACCGAGAACATCTCCTTTGGCCCCTACATGATCGTCGCCTGGGCGCTGGACCATGACATCCGCGAGAAATTCCGGGATGACAGCATCAACAACGCCTGCAATTTCGTCTGGGGCATCAAGCTTAACATGGAATTCTAAGTCGCGTGGTCCAGTACTCTCAGCGCAGGCCGCGTTGCTTGAGTATGGGCAGTATCACATTGGCGGCATTGGTGGTGATGGAGTCCATGCCGCAGGGCAGAACCTTGTCCAGCGCCTCAGCGTTGTCTACCGGACAGACGTCCACGGCAATGTCGCGTGCATGGAAAAAGGCCACTTCTTCTGCCGTGATCTCGTTCGTCCAGATGCAGGTTTTGTTGATGATGTCGTAGGCGTCCGGCAGGGGCTCCTTCACATAGCGGTCAGGGAAGCCTTGCAGCGGCAGGGTTGGCTCCAGTTCGCGATAGAGCTTCATCAGCCGAGTGTGGAAGGACAAGGCCATAACCTGCGACATCAACTCACGACGTCGCAAATAGTCGAGAACCTGCAAGGCAACGTCCTCGCTGGCGTCCTTGAGCTCTACCAGCAAAAACATGCCTGGCCGCACGGCGAGAATCGCTTCAATGGCCTCTTCCAAAGTGGGTATGCGCGCGCCGGCAAAGGCGGAATTTTTCCAGCTGCCGAAATCCAATTCACGCAGCTCTGCCAAGCTCATGTCGCGCACGCGGCCATGGCCATTGCTGCAGCGCTCCAGGGTGGCGTCGTGAGTGACGACCAGCTGGCCATCACGCGTGGGATGGACATCGAATTCAATGGCGTCAACACCAAGCTGAGCCGCCGCCACCAAGGACGGAATCGTGTTCTCCGGGTACAGTGACGGCAGGCCACGATGGCCAATGACCTGAAGCTTTTTTACCGACATCATTCAAATCTCCTTGGTTGCGTGCCAAACAAACAAAAAAGAGGAACAGGAACTCGGATCGTAAAAGCGCACCAAGCAGCTGTCCACTAAAACGTTCTATTCCGCGCCCAATAGCGCTGCCTGGCTCTGTTCAAGTTGCCAGTAGGCGCCCCGCAGCGCCAGCAATTCGCGCCGTGCGCCGCGCTCGACAATGCGTCCGTCCGCCATGACCAGGATTACGTCCGCATCGCGAATGGTTGACAACCGATGGGCAATGACCAGACAGGTTCGTCCCTTCATCAGGTGAATCATCGCTCGTTGCACGCACATTTCCGTGCGGGTGTCCACATTGGAGGTCGCTTCATCCAGGATCAATACCGGCGGGTCTGCCAGCACGGCGCGGGCGATGGACACCAGCTGCCGCTGCCCCTGGCTCAAATTGCCGCCATTTTCGCTCAGAACCGTGTCGTAGCCCTGCGGCAGGCGGCGGATAAAGGCGTCGGCCCCTGCTGTACGCGCTGCCTCCTCGACCTCGGCGTCGCTGCTTTCCAGGCGACCATAGCGGATGTTATCCCGTACGCTTCCCGAGAACAGCTGGGTGTCTTGCAGCACCATGGCCATGGCCTGGCGGAGGCTCTGCCGGGGAAGCTGGGTAATGGGCACGCCATCAAGGCAGATACGGCCTTGCTGCGGCTCGTAAAAGCGCATCAGCAGACTGACCACGGTGGTTTTGCCAGCGCCTGTGCTGCCCACCAGGGCGACTTTCTGCCCCGGTTGAACCAACAGCGTGAAGTCCCGCAGCACGGGTTCGCCTTCCTTATAGTAAAAACACACATTCTCAAAGCTGAGTTCGCCACGCACGGTCGTCAGCGGCTGCGCATCGGCGGCGTCAGCTGGCTCGGGCGCCTCATCCATCATGGCAAAAACCCGCTCCGCGCCCGCCAGTGCCGACTGGATGTCATTATACTGGGTGGCAATGTGGTTCAACGGCCGGGAGAACTGCCGCGTATATTGGATGAAGGCTGCGATGACGCCGACCGTGATGTCGCCCTGCATGGCCAGCCAGCCGCCATAGCCCGCCAGCAAGGCATAGCCAACGTTGTTGAGAAGATTCATCAAGGGCGGCACAATGCCGGACAGCACCCGCGCCCGGATGCCAGTGCGGCGCAATTCCTGATTGAGGACGGCAAAGTCAGCAATGGCCTGCCCCTCGTGGTTGAAGGCCTTGACCGTCTTCTGTGCGCTGATGATTTCTTCAATGTGCCCATTGAGCAGCCCCAGCATGGTCTGCTGAGCCAGAAAGTTCGCACGAATGCGCTTGGCGACCACCTTAGTCAGCAGAAAACTGAATGGAACCGTCACCATCGCCGTCAAGGTCAACCGGCCGCTGAGCAGCATCATGGACAGCAGCGCTCCAAACAAGGTGATGACGCTGCCGAAAAAATCCACCACGCCGCGGGACAGCACCTGCGCCACCATTTCAATGTCGTTAGTCATGCGGCTGAGAATCTCGCCGTGCGTCCGCCCATCAAAAAAGCTTAGCGGCAACGTCTGCAACTTGGCGAACAACTCACGACGCAATTCGCACACCGTATCCTGCGATATCTTGGCAGACAGCCAGCCTTGCAAAAAGGACACCAAGGCGTTGCCCACATAGACCAGCAGCATGAACAACAGCATCCGCAGCAACTGCTCCATGTCCACTGACACACCATTTTTCACCACCTTCAGCGAGTCGATGGCGCGCCCCAGAAACAAGGGATTTAGCAGCGACAAGCAGGTACCAGAAATGACCAGCAAGAAAATCAGCAGGAGCCACGGCGTCCGCCCACGCAACGCCCTCAGCAAGCGCAGGAAACTGCTGCGCGCGTTCCGGGCGCGGACAATCTGCCGTCCCATGCCGCGGTGTCCTCCGCCTCGTCCCATGCCGCGGTGTCCATGGTGGTGCCCGCCATCACCGCTGGCGGCGTCGGCAGCCAGGCCGCGTTCCACTAGCGCCTGCCAGCGCGGCGGCAAATTGAGTTTCAGGGCGGGCTTCTTCGGCTCAGTCATGGCGCAGCCCTCCCTTCTCGCTCCGCGTCGATACATCCTCGCCGGTCTGCGACTCGACAATCTCCTGGTAGACCCGGCAGGAGCGCAGCAGCTCGGCATGGTGCCCCTGACCGACAATCACGCCGTCTTGCAGAACCACTATCCGGTCAGCATTGGACACCGACGATATTCGCTGGGCTATTTGCAGAATGCTCATGTTGGCGCAGGCTTCCTTCAAGCTCGCTTGGAGGCGCCTCTCCGTTTCGCTGTCAATCGCCGACATGCTGTCATCCAGAATCAGCAGCGACGGCTTTTTCAGCAAGGCTCTGGCAATCGCCAGCCGTTGCTTCTGGCCGCCGGAAAGAGTGACGCCACGCTGGCCAACCAGTGTTTCGTAACCATCCTTGAAAGACATCACGAAGTCGTGCGCCTGCGCCACTCGCGCTGCCTCCTCAATCTCCTCTTGGGACGCCGTGCTTTTCCCCCAGCGGATGTTTTCAGTCACCGTGCCACTGAACAGCACCGACTCTTGCAGCACCATGCTCATCTTGTCCCGCAAATCGCTCAGGCGATAGTCGCGCACATCGCAGCCATCAACGAACACCGCGCCGCCTGTCGCATCATAGAAGCGCGGCAGCAAATGCACCAACGTACTCTTGCCGGAACCCGTGGCGCCCAGCACCGCCACCCTCTCGCCCGGCCGAATTGAAAAATTCACACCCTGCAAAACCGGCGCTCCAGCCGCGCCCGGATAGCGAAAACTTACCTCGCGGAATTCGACCGTCGCCGCATGGCGTTCCCGCGTTTCCGCGACGGCGACTGGCCTGGCGTCCTCGGGGTCAACGACAGACGGCTCAGTGTCCATCACTGCCGTGATGCGGTCCGCTGAAGCCTTGGCGCGGGAAAAATCTGTCAGCACAAAGGCCGCGAACATGAATGAGAAGAGGATTTGGGTGATGTAATTGACCATCGCCATCACCTCGCCGACAGTGAGTTCGCCGTTGCGCACTGTCCAGCCGCCGACATAGAGCACTGCCAGAATGCCCATATTCATAATCAGCATGATCAGAGGCATCATGCCGGACATGAAGCGCGCCGTCCGCAGGTGCTGATTCGCCAGGCCGCGATTCTCTCGCTCGAAGCGCCGCTTTTCGTAGTCACTGCGACCAAAAGCCTTCACCACCCGGATGCCGGCGAGATTTTCCTGCAAGGCCGCGTTCAGGCGGTCGATCTTTTCCTGGATCAGGGTGAACATCGGCTGGCTGTAGCGAAAAGTCAGCAGGCTCATGAAGAGAATCGGCGGCACCAGCAAAAGCAAAATACCTGCCAGACGCATGTCGATGAGCAGAGCCATCACTATGCCTCCCAGGCACATCATCGGCTGCCGCACCAGCATCCTCAGGCACATCACCAGCGTATGCTGGACTTGGCCGACATCCTGGGTCAAACGCGTGATCAGCGACGCTGTTGAAAAGCGGTCGGTTTCCGCAAAGGACAGCGACATCACCTTGCGAAACAACGCCTGGCGCAATTCCGCGCCGAAATTCTGCCCGGCCAGGCTGGAAAAGTAGGTGCAGCCAGCGCCGCCAATCACTGCCAGCGCCGATGTGCCCAGCATGAGCAGGCAGGTCACCCCGATCAACCGCAAGTCGCCCTTGCCAACGCCGTCGTCAATAATCCGCGCCATGAAACGCGGCTGGATTAAATCCAGGGCGACCTCGATGATCATGAACAAGGGCGCCATGGCGATCTGCCAGCGGTATGGCGCCATGTATCGTAACAATTTTCTCACGTGGACTGCTTGTCCTTATCTTTCGCGCTAAGGAAAACCCACGCCCCGGCGGTCATCGTCCCCCAGCAAACGGCAACAAACGTGTGCATCCGCCCACCTTGTCCACAAAAAACGCCTCTATACGCAAAAAATTGCACGAGGCGTTTGCGCAAGCCGCGTTCACCCGCGTCTCAGGGAAAACTATCTACAGCGCGACCCAGTTCATCACTGTGCGCCCCCACCTAAGATTCACGGCAGAGAGAAGAGCAGCTGTTTGCGATTCTTCCCAGATTGAATATCCTGCAAAAGATAGTTCACGGCAGAAGCGGCACGTGACACGCCGAAAGGGACAACACCAAGAGACTCAGGAGCACGGGCTTCTCTACCAACGACAGCTTTGATTTGCTGGTAAGTCGCTGTCGGAGAATACGCCTCTGCTTTCTGTCGATACTGAACCAGTGCAGGCAGCAGTGTGTGAATGTAGAGGTCTGACATCACAAGGCGACTGAGAAGCGCAGGAATATCACGCTTCTTCATTAGCTGGAACGTTGGCAGACCCAGCGTATCCGCAGGCATCATAAAGGGAGTATCTGGCTCCAGAGTCGACCAAAGCATCTTTAATTGCTCAATGCTTGAAGCAGAACGATACGCAGATTCACCAAGCATCGACTTGTTGAACTCTGCGTTCGTCATTGAAAGCAACTGCTGAAGATCGGGCCGGAAAGAGCCGAGACGTCCCAATAGTGGCAGGAGGCAGGGCGCTATCTCATCGGCCAATGCCAGGCGCTCGGCAAGGTTGACGTAAAGAACCCGATTGATTGAATCAACAAGAATGAGGTTGAAATAGCTCGGGTGGCGAAGGAATTGCTGCCGCATCGCTAACAAGGATTCGCAGCGTTCACAGAACTGTTCCGAAGGAATGTCCTGCAACTGCCGTTCATAGTCTTCCAGGCCATGGGCAAGCAGTTCACCGAGTTTTCGGAACTCCGCTCCCTGCGTCACAAGGTTTTTGTCTTTCTCATCCGCATATTTTACAGAATGAACAGGCGGCCACTCCACCTTCGGGCCAACCTGAAAAACCGAAAGAACCCCTTTAAAATCCTTTGTTGCCAGAACCTCAGACCAGTATTCGGCAGGCTGCTGGTCGAACTCACCTGCATACGCGGAAAGCACCAGCACAAAGACGGAAAATAGAAGAACCCAATGCCTCATAACATCAATTCATTTATTGAAATCGTAGTTAAAGTTTATCGCACTACGCGAGAACTCGACACAAACACGGCGCACGCGGTCTCCATTAAGATGCCATGATTCCCTCTACTTTTTCCTATAGGCTGTGATTCTTTTAAGATTAAGATAATGGTTTCCACCGGTCCACACGCTAAGCAAGATATACTTTGCTTTTCCGCAGCCAGGCATAGTGATGCTCCAGGCTGCGTCTTCCGACTCAGCATCAATTCCGAACGCATTAGTCGCCGAAGTAAAAGTCATGGCATCCGAGCTGCCTCTCAATTCGGCGCATGAAACCGTGTACATTTTGGTGAGGTTGCTGCCTTCAATCCTTACGGCTTCCACCTCAGTTTCCTCATTCAATTCCGCCAGTATGGCTATGTAGCTTTCGGCCGGATCAGAACGCCAGAAATTATAGCACAGCGGCATTGGCGGCAGGGGCTTGTCGGTTTTCTGAGTCAGCAGACCCAAGCGTTTTTGCGCATCGCCGGAATCAAGCCAATCATTATCGTTGCGATTCCAAAAATGCTTGTAGATATTGCCGGGATAGACCTCGTAGTTTTTGATTTCGATCAATTCCATGCCCTCAATCAAATTAGCTTGGCCGGGCACAATCTCCGGCTTATAGGGCGCTTTAGTCGTTTTGGCTGACGTCAGCTTAGGCTGATAGTCATCACGTCGCAAAGCCAGAATCATTTCCTGCCGCCATGCGGCCAGCTCTTCGGCGGAAGCATTAAGCACTGCCTCTATTGGCGGCAATTCGATTTCCGGCCGCAATTTTTTGAGGGTCAGCCAATACCGCGTGTCGCATATTCCTGTGTTCAGCAACTCCCAGGCGTAGGTGCTGCCGCAGCTGCCATCCTCTTCCGGGTAGGGCCAGGCGATATACCAATCCTTTTTGTTCCAATGATAGGCAAACCCCCAAACGCCCTTCATGCTTGCGGCATCTGCTGCCAGGCCGTAAAGCAGCCTGGCGTTTAACCCGGAGTAGGCGCGCACTTGGGTATAAGCATAACGGACATTCTCCTTGAGCCATTCTGGCTCCGCAGCTTCCCATTCCGGGAAAAACGGATTGCCCAGCGCGGTCGGCGAGGCCAAGGCTTGATAACCGCTGTTGCAGATATTCACGTCCAACAACTGGCCAAAATGCTTCTGTCCGCAAGCACTGTTATTGCTGGCGATTTTCAGCCCTGGTACAGTCTTCACTGCTTGGCAAAATTGCGCAAATGATGCGGTGATTTTAGGATGTACGTCCGGCTCATCGTAGGGATGCAAATAAAAATCATACCCTTCTTTTTCGGCAAGCTCCTGCATAGGGCGAAAAATCTTGCTGGCTAGTTCGCACCAGGCCGTATTTTCTGGGTTCGCCTGACCTGCTCTTTCTTCCATGGCTTTCAGCAGCGGCCCCAAAATTCCATAGATGAGGATTTTTTGATTCATACCTTCTTCTTTCAGCCATTGCAGCGCCTCTTGGAAGCGTTGCAGATTCGGGCTGCCGTCTTCATTGATGCTCACCGGCACAGTCCAGGGGTCCAGGAAGAAGGTGTTGATTCCGTGTTCACGCAAGTCTTGGCACTGCCTATTTCGTGCATCCGCGTTATTTCCAGGCAGTGAATTAGTCCAGAGCCCGTAAATACGTTCGCTTTTCACCAGCTTCAACGGCAGAATCTCCAATTCCAGGGACAAGCTCAGGGAGTCGCTTAATTTCAGGATGCCACGATATTTATCCGGCGCTGTCTCCTCGGGGATTTTCGCGATGATCCACATCAGGCTGCATTGCTTGGCAGGAATTTCCCATTGCTTGCTCGCAATCAACCTATCGAGCTGTTCTGTGGCCGCATCTGCAAATGAAGGATAATGCAAATATTCCGTTGGGATTTGCGGCTTGCCGGCTTCTTTATAGCTTAAAATGCGAATATCGAAAAACTCTGCGGCTATGGCATTGCCGCTTTCGCTTGCCCAGGCGCCCATTTCATAATCAAACAACTCGTCTTTTTCGAGGCTCCTGGCCGCCAGCAAGATCGCCAGGCGCTCTCCAGGGCTGGCTTGCCACTGGAAATCGCCGCTTATTTCCTCTGGCGTCGGGAAGGAACTGCGCTTGATGACTCTGCCGGGTGCCGGGGCAAAAAACAGGCAGTTCTGGTCTCTGGTTGGCGCGAAATCAACCTGCACATGCATGGAATTGCTCGGCGCATAATTATGCAAAGTCAAAGCACCGTTGGTTTGTTTGGCTGACAAGAGAAAGACTTTGTCGTAATAGGCATTTTGGTAGTTGCTCACTTCGCTTAGCGAATTAGCATTGCCCAAAAAGGCTTCGCGCCGATAAAGCGTGCCTGGCGCCTGGGCGTTAAAGGGAATATAATCGCTGTCTGCCCGCACAAACCAGCGTTGCAGTTCAGCCGAATAGAGCGGAGTTTTTACCACTGGCAGACGACAAAGATCAACCAGATAGGCCGGTGTATTGATTGGCTCGCTCAGCTCTTCGCCATTCAGGCGCATTCCCAGGAAGTAGCCGCCCCAAGCTTCGGTACCCTCCGGCAATTGCAGCCTGGCCCGTACGCGCAAGAGAGCAACTTTGCCCCGAACGGCTGCCGGTATGTGTAGTTCCACGCCGTTTTGAGGCGCTATCATAATCCCGTCAGCCAGGCCAGGCCAGCAAATGCATCCCAGCGCAATGACAAATAGCTTTTTCAGACATTCCATTTTAGCTCTTCCCATGGAGTTTTCACTCCAGTTCAACAATTGCGAAGGAATGGTAGTCGAGCTCCATTTTCAGGATGCCATTGGCAAAGGAGTGGATAGTGGAGCCAAAATCTCCCAGCTTCAAAGGTGTTCTGACAGGCGGTACCTTTTCCTTAATCTTTTGCTCTTCCAGCCAGAGATAGTCGGGATCAGGCCGCAGCATGCAATCCGTGGCCTTGGAAAACTTGCCGAGGCTGTCGTCAAAGGCGATTTCCAGGTTCTGCTTGATGTGCTCTTTGCCGATATGTGAAATCACTGCCAAGGCTTTTGGCAGCTGCTTGTGCTTGTACACGCTTACGTAGATGTCCTTGCCCTTCAACACCTTGGCCGGATGCTTCCAGTAGCCGAGGAAATCAGCTTTAGGCACTTCAAAGGCGTTGTAAATGCGGACAAGCTTATCAAAGATGCCATAGTGGCAGCGGGAGGCGCTGGGCATGGTGTTGTGTGGCAATGCTCCTGCCATAAAGGCCTTGGTGATGCGAAATTTATACAATTCGGGGTCTTCTTTTCCACCACCAAAACATGCAAGCAGAATGTCATTGGACTGGTAGTCGGCGTTGGTCAGTCCAAAGGGCATGGAACCCAATTCGCTGGCAAACATCTCAATATCGTATGTATCCAGGATGTCTTTTCCATCATGCATGATGGCGCTGCTATGCTGGCGGATGTGCTCGCCATTAAACAAATGCGTGGCGAAGGTCATAGCTGGCACCTGCACAGAGTCGGTGTTGTGCAAGACAATGACTGGGTCCTTGATGCCCGCATCAAGCTGCACCAGGCAGAGCCTGCGGTAAAATTCCCGTTGCGCCAGATAGGGGATGCCGCCGTCGCAGCCATGCTCATGATTGCGGCAGCTGGGGACGTTGCCAAAATCAAGGTAAATTCCGTCTAAATCCAGGTTTTCCAGCATGTTCTTGAATCTGTACATAAAGAAATTGTTGGCTTGCGTCCTTGGGCAGCAATCATAGAGGAAGGCTTTGCCTTGTTCGGTGTCGTAGTCAAGCGTGTAGTCCGGCGCGATTTTCCATTCATCTTTGAAGGCGGCAACTTCCGGGTACTCGTCGCTTAGATAGCGGTCAAGATTATAGGGCACATAGCGCACCTTATATTTCCTGGCCACGGCGATCTGCTTCTGCATGGTTTTGTTTGGGGGATAGCTTTCAAAGCTTGGCAGGTCTCCGAATGTACGCCCCAGCTTGCCGCCGGGAAGAGAACCCAGGACTAAGTCAATAACCGGGTTTTCAACGCGATTGAGCGCAGTTGTCCAAGACCAAGTAAAAACATTGCAAGGATAATTTTCCGGCAAGGGCCGCACCGGTGTGGCGACAAGGCCGAATTCCAGCGCCAATTCCTCGCCTGCCTTCACATCAGCTGCCATGGACACTTCAAACGAAGCCAGGTCAGCGCCCTTTTTCAGGGAAAATACCTGCACTGGAGAGTTTTTCCAGCCCTTGCGGGTTTCCGTAAAAAAGCAAAGTCCCTTATCTTCCATGCCCAGCCAGACCATTGGGAAGAATTGCAACTGCCTCTCGCCGACTGATGCTTTATCAGTGATTTTAGCTCCCCAGGAAGGCGCATTAGGGCTGGCATGGATGTATTTGCACAGCTCTGCGGGCATGTCCAAAGTAAGCCTGAGAGACTGCACTGGTTTTTTCGCCGTAAATTTGACCTTGTAGTAGGAAACGCCGTCATACTCCACCCAGCCTTCATTGACAACCGTGCAATCCTCGCTGTCATGGCTGGCATTGAATTCCGCCCGGTGGTCAGCGACGTTACCCAATTTGACGGATGCTGCCGTGCAATCTTTGCCATTGACGGTCAAACGCACTGGCGCAGACAGCAAGGCCTCGCCCCGGGAAAATACTGCGGCTGGGAAAAGCGTATTGTCCCAGCGATAGCTCCTGGCGTACATGGAGGCAGTGAATGTCTGGCCAGCGCTTTCGACTTGCAGGGGCGTGAACGGCGGAATGATCCGATTATCAAAAGTCATGGTCGCCCATTCGCCAATGCCTGGGAAATGGAACATCTTCTCATCAAGCCCTTGGCCGCTTTTTCCCTGCAATTGCAAAGTATAGTTCCCGGCCTGGTTGCGATTGTCAAAAGGGACGGCCGCAGTGCTTTCCTCGCCGACTATCTGCGAGTGTATGACGTCGCCCTGGCTGTTTTTCAAAACAAACGAATAAGGCGCCTCGCCAGGAAACTTTTCCTTGACCATGAAATGGACGACATTGGTCAACAGCTTATTCTGGAAGAAACGCGGCGCCAAGGAGAACAATTCCTCATTCAGCTTGAAGGGCAGCATCTGCCGCATCAGCAATTGGTCTTTTTCCTTGAGTTCAAAAACCAAGGAATCATAGATGCTTTGACGAATGGGAATATCCAAATTCTGCTCTTGGGGTTCCCGGGCAGAAACTGCAAATTCTTGTGAAAAAAGTTTGCGCGGAGTAATTATTCCGTCCTTGGTCGCTCCGCGCACCTCATAGACCAGCGTTGTGTCTCTGGGCGAAGAGAAAAGGACTTTTTGGCTCAGGGCGCTGAACTCTGGCGAACCTTGTTCGATGATCTGCATAGCAGGAGCGTCCTTGCACAGGGCTTTTTGGAAGCCTTCTGGCTTGCAGTAGTCGCCGTTCCATGAGCTGGAGCACCAGCAGCTGACCGTCGCAAGCATCCATGAACGGCTGAAATTGATGGAAAATTCTTCCGTCGGCGCTCCGGCCAAGCCCATGGACTTCCAGGGAATAGCCACTTCCCCAACCCATAATTTTCGGTCATCAATCTGATGGGTTAAAACAGACTTGTATTCCCAATCTTCATTCCAGACATTGTCATAATGCTTATTCGAACAGCTTCCTCCGGCGACGTTTCCGCCAAAGCGATACAAGGCGTCACCCAGCAGCACGCGGAATTCAAAAGACTCAAAACCCCAGGCTTCTTCAGCATGACGGCCGGATTTGCGGTTGCTTCCCATGTTGATTTCAGCGCCGCGCGGAAACAATGCAGTGAAACCCAGGTAGAGGTTTTCATCATCCCAGAGGTATTTGTAGGTATTGGGCGGCAAACGCCAGCATTTGAGCGGGTCCCCACGCAAATCGACCATGCCGATGAGGCTGCCAGCCCGGCGCCAAGCCGGATCATCAAGCTTGCCGTCAATAAGCGGTTTTTCAGAAGCTCTTGGAATCACCAGCTTGGCGGGCATTGTCTCGATAATCGGCTTGCTTTCCACGCCGCATTGATGTTGGATTTCAGCAGGCGAAAGCGCTCTATTCCATGTTTTCAGCAGGCCGATGCGGTTTTCGTCGCCCCAGGGGGCAACGATGTACCAGGGGTCCTTATAGGGCCCGATATGCAAATTCGTCACTGCTTTCACTGCCACCTCCTGGGCGCGTTCTTCCAGCAGCTCGCCATTCAAATAGGTGCGGATGCGACTGCCGTCCCAGCTGATGGCCGCGTAGTACTTCTCCCCGGGCTGCATGGATTTTGGCGATGATATGTAGACATTTTTAGTTTGATCAGAAAACGCAAACAAGCACTTCAGATCAGACAAGTTATAAATTGAGACATACAGCCTGCTTTTTGTGCGCAAAGTCAGCGCATGGCGCGCCACCCGTTTACCCGGGTCGTGTTTATC
>Ga0123334_1001536_pt1 | contig 28613 bp, 19 predicted proteins | sample BiotimSIPDNA_FD_89706 | JGI IMG/M metagenome (GOLD analysis project Ga0123334, IMG submission 89706) | Anaerobic biogas reactor microbial communites from Washington, USA - Biogas_R1 time_0 SIP DNA | ecosystem: Engineered > Bioreactor > Anaerobic > Unclassified | place: Washington, USA...
AGATGCCTTCTTGTAAAGGATTTTACAATCCCTTGGACCCACATAAAGGTAAAAATAAATTAAGTGCTGAGAATAGTCACCAAAAATATGATTATACAATGGTCAATTACTTATCAATTTCTCCCAAGTCCGATAAATACGGCAGCGATGTCTGCGCGCCCCGCCGCGTTACGGCGACCGACGCCGCAAGGCTTGCGAGCCGCATCGACTCACGAAGGGGCATGCCTTCTGTCACCGCCCAGGCCAAAGCACCGGTAAACGAATCCCCCGCGGCGGTCGTATCCACGGCATGCACCGTTCGGACAGGCACATGGAAAAACCCGTCGACATCGCAAAGGAGCGCCCCATTTTCACCCAGAGTCACTATGACGGCCTTTGCTCCCATATCATGCAAGCGAGCGGCCGCTTTTTTTGCGTCGTCGATCGAGCGCACAGGCATGCCCGCAAGTATGGCGCACTCGCTTTCGTTCGGCGTTATGATATCCGTAAGCTCCAGTATGCCGCTATTCAGTGGAACGGCGGGCGCCGGATTCAGAAGGACTTTCACACCGTGTTTAATTGCAAGCTCCATTGCGCGCTTGGCCGCTTCGAGCGGTATTTCGAGCTGCAATACTATCATTGCACTGTTTGATATCAGTTGCTCGAGGTGCCCCACCTTTGAGGCAAGCATTTCATTATTTGCGCCGGGAGCCACCATTATCGAGTTGTCTCCCCTGCATACGGCTATGACCGCCACGCCAGTCGAACAGCCGGACACTTTTTCAATATTCGTTATATCTACGCCGTTTACTGAAAGATTGTGGACCAGGGCTTCGCCGAAAGCGTCGCCGCCGACGCACCCTGCCATAGATACAGTACCGCCGAGGCGTGCGATTGCGACGGCCTGGTTGGCTCCTTTGCCGCCGGGGACAGTCGTAAACCCGTTGCCGAGTATGGTTTCACCCGTTGCGGGCACCCGGGGAGTATTTATCACCATGTCCATGTTCAGGCTGCCGATTACCGTTATCCGATCCATAGCCGCTTTTCATCCTGTGTTATTTTATACCTTATGTTAATAATTTTATAAGTGTTGGTCAATCATTAAAATATCAGAATATTTTGTTTCTGTGTTTTTTATTGTTTATTTTGCTCGCCCGATTTACAAAGACCTCGCGGGATCTTATGCTTTACTAATCAGCATGGTCTTTGGGAGGTATTTATGAGCGGCAAATTAGCGTTGATAGGGGCCGGAAGCGGCATGTTTTCACTGAACCTTGTGCGCGATATCTGTCTTACGAAAAACATGGCGGGCTTTGAGATATGCCTTATGGATATAAACCGTGAGCGCCTTGACAATATACATGAATTTTGCAGCCGTTACGCAAAGGAAGTCGGTAACGAGCTCAGTATAACGAAGACGACCGACCGCATCGAGGCGCTGCACGGCGCGGACTTTGTCGTGCATACGGCTTTGGCGGCGTCCCATGCCAAATTGCAGCAGGGATGGGATATCGGTAAAAAGCACGGCTACCGCTTTGGCGGCAGCCTGCAGATCATGCACGACGAGGCGTTCTGGATCAATTTCTACCAATTCCGGCTGATGGAAGATATTTTACTTGATATCAGAAAGATCTGTCCGGAAGCCTGGTATCTTGTGGTTGCAAACCCTGTCGTGACGGGCATTACATATTTAAAGCGCAAGTATCCCGACAGCAATATCGTGGGTATGTGCCACGGCTTTGCCGGCGTATACCGTCTCTGCGACAAGCTCGGCTTCAATAAGGAAGACTTAAGCTATGAAAGCATAGGTGTCAATCATTTCGTATTTTTAAACAGGTTTTATAATAAGGGCAGGGATGCATACCCTTTGCTGGACAAGTGGATCGAGGAGAAATCGGAGGACTACTTCAAACAGGTATGGTATTCGGATTTCGAGGGGCCGATGGCCGTGGACCTGTATAAAAAATATGGGCTGTGGCCGGTAGGCGACACTGCGACCCCCGGCGGTGGCTCTTGGCCCTGGTGGTATCATTCGAGCGACGAGGTTCAGGAGGAGTGGCGCGAAAAGCCTATCGAGGGGTTCCTCGGGTATTTCGGCTGGGTCGAGTCGCAGGCGAAGCTTATAAAGGATAACGCATTTGACTACAGCAAGAAATTATCTGAGATTTTTCCGCCAGTGATGTCCGGCGAGCCGGTCATACCGCTTGTCGAAGCGCTCTATTGCGGAGTGGAGCGCATTGTCATCGTCAATATACTAAACGACGGAGATTATATCGAGGGCATACCGCGCGATTTCCAGGTTGAGATACCGGCATTTTGCAGCAGCAAGGGTATACAGGGCATCAAATGCAATCCGCTGCCGAAGCATATACTGTCCTTCATTTACCATGATAAGATCGCCCCGTGCGAGATGGAGCTTGCGGCCTTCGAGAAGGGCAGCTATAACCTGCTGCTGGCTGTGGTGCTGATGGACCCGTTCACAAAAAGTGAGGGGCAGGCGAGGGCGTTTTTGGATGAGATACTGGAAATGGATTGGAATATCGAGATGAAGGAGCACTATAAAAAATAGTAGGGTAAGCGACACAATATAAAAGCAGTGGATCGGTTAATGGTTCCACTGCTTTATCTCATAAATTTATCTATATTTACTTTAATTTAAAACTGCCCGACTGTGGCTATGCTCGCGAAATTATTGAAATGGGGCAGATGCAGATTTTCATCCGGAAATGTCCCGGCATAGGTCAGACGGGTCTCTTCCAATTCCTCGAGCTTGTCAACAACACCGCTCAGGTAGGCGTCCAGCCGCCAGCATACGGTATCGGCGCGGGATAGCAGATATCCATATTTTATATCCGCCACTTCCCAGCCGAAAGGCTTGTAAAAATGTGCCCAGCTATCCCTGTGCCATTTAAACAGGTCGATGATCCGTTCCTTATATTCGCAGGCGATCTCATCGCGTATATCACGCAGGGCTTTGCGGTCGCCCCTGTCGTAAGCAGATTTTAGGCGTACGCCCATGTCAACTTTGATTTCCAGAACGCGGCATAAGTTGTAACCGAGCTTAAGGCCATATACGGAATCGGGCGAGTAATTATCGGCATCGATCGCCTTTTTGAGCGTTTCGGCTTTCTCCCTATAGACACTGCTGAAATCGGCAATGCCCGCTTCTGCGTCGAACTGGCCCAACATCAGGTCCTGCCAAAGGAAATACTTGTGCGGGTTCGGCGCTTCCAGAAATTCAAGGCTTAGGCCTTCCATGATTTCATCGATACTGCCGACCGCCATGAAGCTGTCATAAGTCGCTCCAGTCATGACAGGCGCATTTCTCTTGAGCGTTTCCTCGGTTGCTCCGGACACGTTATAGCAGTTTTCTGCATACATAAGCATTCCTAAATAATCCGGGCCCGGCAGCGCTTCGCCGCCGTCATCCTTCCAGACGCACAGGAACATTTCATTTATACCTGCCTTCTTTGCGGCGGCAACGCTCGCGCGGGTGGTGGCGGCGGTGCGTATAAGGTTCGGGACCATGCCGATCCAGCTGCATACTCCGCCCGCGAATAGCGGATGGATGTCCTGCTTCTCGTGCTGTTCGATGTATTTTGCATAGAACTCTTCATCCGTATGATAATAATCCCAGTATATTAGCCCGAACTCCTTCGGTATGATGCCGCCGGTGCCCTCGGGCAGCTGGACGCTCTCATCGTAGTATCCGGCGCCCTCGATATTCATGCGGAAGATCATGTCTCCCCACATGAGCGGCTTAAGATCGTGCTTCAGGCATATATCCTTTATTACATTAAGATGCGTTTTCATTATCTCTTCGGGCTTTTTGTAGCCGTGTTTCGCAAGATACCGCCCGAGCCCCAGGCCGTGCGCCTCGTCGAGCCCCAGATGGATACTTTTCGACCGTACACAGCCCGATATGCCAGTGATCATATTCTCGATCAGCGCATAGACCTTTTGGTCCTCGGCAAGCAGTATATAATCATTGTCCCTTATGTCATGGGTACCGGGCCAGCGCAGGAAGCGCTCGAGATGCGCCAGCGCCTGTATGCACGGTATCAGCTCTATGCCGAGCATATATGCGTAGTCGTCTATTTCCATCAGTTCTTCCGGGGAGTACCTGCCCCGGTAGTGCCCGAACTCCGGGCGGCTTTCCAGCGTATATGTGTCTTCGGTGTACAGCATCAGCGCGTTGTACCCCATCAGCGCCATGCGGCGGATTATAGCTTTCAGCGTTTCCACTGTCGGAACCGAATTGCGGGAACAGTCGTACATTACCCCGAGAGTCTTGAATGGTATATTCTCGATTTGAGAGAAGGGTTTTTCTTGGTATGCCATACCGGCGGTTAAAAGGCCTATGCTGCGGAACAGTTCGCAAGGCTTCGAAAACGCGGCTTCTCCGCCGTTTTCCGTTAAGCGGGCGGAAAGCCCCGGTGCGCCGCAAAATGATGCAATAATTGTGCCGCCGATTTCCGGCGGGAGATCATTTGTAATTTCCCTGACGCCTTCGTTCAGGTAATCAAGTTCCGGCGGACAGATCAATTGAATATTCAGCATGTTTATCACCTCGGATTATTTATCCAGTAAATGGATATAGTTCGGATTATCGCTTGGGAAATCATCCCCAATAGGATTTCCGTGAAGCGGAAGGTTCACCCACGAGTTGTAGTGGTGTACCGCATATCCGACCTGACAGTTAAATTCGGTATCCATAATATTACGAAGCTTATGCAGTTCTTCATTAAGCAGAACGGTGCCCAAATGGTCGAAAGTGATGTTGACATCCTCATAGATTTTGCCGGTTTCAAAAGCCAGGCTGATCTTCTTGTCGTATTTTTCCCCCAACAAGATGCCTGTATGCGCGAATTCGACCGCGGCGCGTGCATTATCGCGGTAGGACATGAACAGCGTTGTATCGGCGTGGCGTATGCAGAATTCGCAGAGATTTATCGTTTCATCACCTTCCCGCACCGGGTAAGGATCAAACCAACACGGTATATCGAGCTCCAACAGGGTGCCGGTGCGGTCGGCGACATCGCGGGCGAGCAATACGAAATCACAATATTTTTTAACAGTGGATTCATTGTCGCTGGTCCATTCATCCAGTTGATGCGGTTCTATATCCATGTGCATGCCATAAAATTTTTCGTTTTCCCTGGCGGTATTTTGATAGCTTTCATAGAAATCAAAATAAGCGTTGCGGTCAGCGTAACCTCTTTCAAGGATCCAGTATGCGTCGGCGCCAATCAATGAGACCCTGACCCCCATCTCATTTGATTTCCTGACAAAGGAACGGTAATTTTCAAAACCCATATCCGGGGCATATGTCAGGTATATCTCGTTTATGCCGTTTTTAACAAGGAATCCAAGTACTTCCTCAGGGTTCAGGATCTCATTTTTATTCCATACCCATGTTCCGAAAGTAATGCCCTCGTCTTTTTCTATAAAATCGCAAATGCCGGGAGCATTTGTTTCAGCGGAATCGTAAATGCCGGGTACTTCCCTTTGTATAGTATCGTTTATATCAGGTGCCGATAACATTACTTATCTCCTCCGTGCCGTTTTTTGGTCTAATTCTAGCATGTAAATATATGAATCAGTTGGCTTTGCGGGAAAGGAGCAAATAGATTTGTATAATCCAAAGGAAATGATAGGCGCCTTCTATCGGCTTTCAACATAATCCTAAAAGCAGTTATATGAAAATGCGAATATAGCAATACAATCCAATCAGATTCCCAATATCCCATACAGTACCATTCTAATAGAATTGAAGTTGACAGGGGCAGGAGCGGCCGCGTTTTCGCAGCTTTGCTTTTGCCGTTGCTAAAAGTTTATGGAGGAGAAAAGATGAAAAAAGTTATTGTGTTACTTTTAGCGTTCGTGCTGGCACTGGGTATAACGGCCTGCAGTACGCCGACTGCAACCGAGCCGACCGCGGCGCCGACAGAAGAAGTAACGGCAACTCCCGAGGTCACTCCGGAGCCTACTCCCGAAGAACCGCAGTATGACTTCGGCGGCATGAAGGTCACATTGGCATGGCCGTGGGCTCCCCGCTATACCGAGCCGAGCGACGAGACTGACCGCTTCAATGCAAGAGTAGCTGAAGTCGAGCAAAAATTGAATATTGATTTTGAATGGGTCGCGATCGACGGCGGAGAATTTTATGACAACATGGTTGCCAACACAATGGCTGGCAGTGATTTTGGACAAATCATGTTCTGCCAACCGTGGATATTCCCGGAATGGATCAAGGCGGGTATCGTAGCCGACCTGGTACCAATTGCCGACTCGATCGGAATGGATCTGACTGATCCTTCCTGGTGCAGCATTACACGCTCCGAGACAACTTACGATGGGACTCAATACGGTATGGGCAAGATAACCAAAGAAGTCAACGGCGGCGTCATATTCAATAAGCGCCTTCTTGAAGAAGCAGGACTTGCCTCGCCCTATGAGCATGTACAGAACGGCACATGGAAATGGGATACGCTGCAGCAATATGCCAAAGCATTGACTGTTACCAATGCGGACGGCACAGTGAAGCAGTGGGGATTTACTTCAATGAACCAGCAGTATATAGCTGACCTTCTGGTCCTTAGCAACAATGGGGATATCGTTGACAGAGCCACGCAGGCTGTTGTGGCTGACAGCGAAAATACATTGGAAGCGCTTGCGCTTTACCAGCAGATGGTTGCCGTCGACAAAACAGTCCGCATGGGCGACCCGGCGGATTGGGAGAGCAATATCAAGGCTTTCGCGGAAGGCAGCGTTGGAATGATGCTCGCCGAGCAGTGGGTAATCGACTACATCAACACGATGGAACCGGAAGATTTCGGCTATGTATACTTCCCGATGGGACCGAAGGCTACCGACTATGTATCGACAGCGGGATATTTCGAATTCTGGATCCCAAGCAATATTTCACTCGAGGAACAGCAGGCGGCTCTTCTTGCCTACAGCATGATATTTGACAATCTGTATCCCGAAATGGCTCCCGAAGATTATTATGCGATGCTTGCGGAAAAATATCTGCAGGATGAAGAAGGCGCAGCTATTTATGCCGACGTTCAGGTCAGGGATATCTTCAAGACAATGGGCGGAGATCGTTTCGGTGTAGACAGCTGGGCTTTGTATAATCTGCTCGCGACGACAGACTATACTCCTCAATCCGCTGTTGCCGAACAGAAACCCATAATGGAAGCGACGATTGCCGATTATCTGGCAAACAACTGACATATCTTACGGATCGACTTTAACTTTCCAGGACGTTTTTGCGGGTTCTTCCGAACCCGCAAAACGATTATAATAGATAAGTAATATGAAAATAGGAGGAGGCATGACATGAAGAAAAGCATTGTGATTCTATTTGCATTATTGCTTATCATTCCCTTAGTAACCGGGTGCAGCAAGATAGACACCCAGGATTCATCTGAACAGAACATGGACACTACAGCGAAATATTCCCCTGAAATTACATTGACTGTGGCTCCGGGTTCCATGGAGGATGAAGGCGGCTATAATTATCTGGACAATCCCTGGATGGAAGCCTACAGGGATGAACTCGGCATCAACATTGTGCCTCTTTGGGATGCCGACGATTCGATGGACGCAACTGCGAAATTGACAGAGCAGCTCGCCATAGGCGTGGTGCCCGATATACTGACCGGTTTAGGCCGTACGCAGTTTGAATTCGTTGTGCGAACGGGGCTTGCCACCGATGTTACCGACCTGCTGGAGGATTACGGCACGCCTTTGACAAAGGAGATCCTTGACAGTGACGATGGATATGCACTGCTGAGTTCGACATTTGATGATAGACTGTATGCGCTGCCGTATGTATATGGTAATACCGATAATATCTGCATGATGTGGATACGTACGGATTGGCTAAAAAACCTTGGGTTGGATTATCCCAAAACAGCGGACGAATTATATGATCTTCTTGATAAGTTTGTAAATGACGATCCGGATCAAAACGGGATTGATGATACTGTGGGCCTTCTTACGACAGATATACTCTGGGAGTGCGGTTCGATTTTCAACATGTTCGGCGCCCAGCCGTTCTGGAGTTGGTATTATGACGAAAATCATGTCTTAAAGTATTCGACAGTATCTTTTACGGATCATATCAAAACCGCCTTATCCTACATGCAGCGCTTGTATCAAAATGGATTGATGTACAATGAATTCGGTATTATGAGCTTTGATAAGTATATGGATATGTTCGCCAGCGGAAGAGCGGGAATCGCATTCGAGAACAAACAATTCACATACTATATGCAAAATGGCGTTATTCAAAACGATGTCAATGCCGACTGGGAGGCGTTCCCCATCCCTACAGGACTCGCGGATGGCTCGCCTGCAAGGCCGTTTTCCTACCATGGACCGGCCGCTTATAATGTCATTTCTTCAAAATGCAAATATCCGGAAGCTGCAATCAAAATGCTTAATCTTTTTACCGAGAAAAAGTTCTCTCAGGATAGCGATCAATATATTACTCAGTTTATCGTAGATGAGAACGGTACCAATATTGAACAGTTTGCGCTGTATTCGACAGCGCGCGCCAATGACCTGAGCGTATATAATCATGTTGCGGATGCCGTTGAGAAGGAAGATCCTTCAAATTTGAATTTTGCCGAGAAGATCCGGTACGATTCCTGCGTGAAATATTTAGCCGGGGATCGTGAAAGCTGGTCCGATTATAAGCTCTACGGCCCGGGAAACGTATCGACGACCATACTTCAATATTATACAAATACCGTTATTCCCTTCTTCTCTGATTATTATGGGCCCGATACGCCGTCTGCGAGGCAAAACATTGCCATGCTGGATTCGATGTGGTATACAACCATAACAAGGATCATCATGAGCGGTGAAGACGTTAACAATTATGATGATTATGTAAGGGAATGGTATGAATTGGGCGGGCAGAATATTGAGGAGGAGATGAATGAAATGAATCTGAACAAATCTCCTTCCGCAGATAAATGAAAATGAAGAAGAAATTTCTGAAAAGTTCAATATTCATAAAGCTCGTGGCAATATTTCTGCTGGCCAGCGTGATTTTGTCATCCATATACATGTATTCTTATACGTCAAGCTTGAACTTGCTTAAAAAGGAGCGTATAACCGCAGTTGATACGGCGGGCAAAGAATACTTAAAGACGCTGGACCATCAGGTTGAAAATATCAAGCGGTCAATTTATTATACATATGCTTATCAGGATTGGAGCGACCTTGCGACATGCAGGGGGCAAGTTGACGATTACAGCATATTGCAGCAGATCGTTATTGCAAAGGAACGGATACAGGCAATAGCTGCAATAAGCGACATGGTCGAAGAGGTCACTGTCGATTTTCCGGAATGGGGCCGCACGATTTCCACTCTGAGCGGACTTAATGATTTCGACTACAACCAGTGGAACAATATCAAAATGCCTCCCGATTCTGTTGGCGCACAGATCGTGTATTATGAGGGGAAGGCCTATCTGACCTCGAAATACCAGTTGCCTAACCCGGAGCTTTTCAGTATTACGGTAAAAATCAGTTTTGATAAATTCCAGAGCATGTTCAGCTACAATGGCATCTCTCCCGCTGATGTCAATACTTACTTGTTCGATATAAAAACGAATCAGGTGCTGCTCACTAAAACTTCGTCAGATGAAAACAACAGCGAATTGCTCGAAAAGGTATCGTCTGCATATTTTACGGGAGACGCCCACCCGGTTGTTTTGGCCGGGAATGAAAAGTATGTATTGTTGGACAGCACTTCAGGCTACAGCGGAATAAGGGTAGTTAACGCTATAAAAATGAATGCGCTAACGGCTCCATTTACAAAGCAGCAACAGTTGGTAATTTTATTTATGGTGATCATAACGGCTACGATCCTGCTTATGTTTGTTTATATAAACCGCAGCCTTATTAAGCCCATCAATAAAATCGTCCAGGCATTTAAACCCCTTGAAAGGGGAGAATTCAACGTACGGCTGGCTGTGAATACCAGCGATGAAATCGGCGTTCTGTTCAGTTCATTCAATCACATGGTCGGGAATATCGATTCGCTTGTCAAGGAGGTCTATGAGAAGGAGCTGTTGGTGCAGAAGTCCAATTTTAAGCAGCTGCAGTCCCAGATCAACCCTCATTTCTTATACAATAGCTTTTATGCGCTGTCTTCCATGATAAAAATCGGAGATGAGGAAAACGCGACAGCCTTCTGTAATTATTTGGCCGCTTATTATCAGTATATCACACGAAACGCCGTTGAAACTGTTGCTATAGATGATGAATTGCGGCATGCAAAAAACTATATAAGCATAATGACCATGCGTAATGCCAATATCGATGTTGATTTTTTTGAGGATCTTAAGGATGAAGACAGAGGATTGATGGTGCCAAGGCTTATCATACAGCCCATCATCGAAAACGCATTTGAGCATGGGTTTAAAACAGCAGGCGGCAGGTTCCTGGTCCGTGTAGCCGTTATGCATGCAGATGGACGGATCCGCATCACGGTAGAAGATAACGGAACAGGAGTTGACGAGGAAGCTATTGCGCTATTAAATGCCAGGTTTGAAGAGAATCGACCCGTTCTGGAAACAACTGCTTTGCTCAATATACATAAACGCCTCAGGCTTTTCTTTGGGGATGAGAGCGGCGTGTTTGCTTCAAAATCGAATCTGGGAGGTCTGAAGGTGAATGTTGTCATATCTGAGAGGAGGACTGCGGAATGATATACCGAGTTTTAATCGTTGACGATGAAATATTTGCAACAGACTGGATATCTTATAAAATTTCAGAGGTTTTCCAAAACAGCGTGGATGTGTACAAGTCTTGCGAAGCTGCCTCGGCAATGAGCAGATTATTGACAGGCGTATATGATATAGCGATCCTGGATATAAACATGCCGGGTGTTACGGGTCTTGAGATGCTCAGGGAAATGGAGAAAAAAGGAATAGAAACGCTTGTTATATTTCTTACTGCCCATAGCGAATTCGAGTATGCACAGCAGGCTATTTCAAAGCAGGTAATATCTTATATTTTAAAGGGTGATTCTGACGCTCAGCTAATTGAAGCGATCCGTTCGGCAATGGACCGGATCGAGCAGCAGGCGAAAACCAACAATCTTCTTAAGATCGCCAAGCAGAGGCTCCAGGTCGCCGCTCCGACGATCAAAAGAGAGTATATCATCAAGCTTTTACAGGACCTTGGCGGAATCAGCGAGGAGGATCTTGCAATACCGCTTTACATAGATAGTAAAATGCCGGTCGCAATGCTTCTTTGCTCGCCGAATACTGATTCGGCCATCAAAGACAATGCCGGGTTGTTGTTTGAAATCAGTAATTATATTGAAGGTATTCTTGGACGTTATTTCCTTTATGAAGGCGCTATGCCTGAAAAGGGGAGTTTTGTGTGGCTCTTGCAGCCAAAATCAGGGCAGTATGAGGAGGTTATCCCCATGCTGTTATCAGTTATTGAAAATGCCCAAACATACTTTAACCGCCATACCGGCAAGAATCTCATGTTCGTGCATTATTCAAAATCCTTTCCGTTTTGTGAAATCGGCAGGATATTCGGGCTGCTCTCATACATACAGGGCTATGGATACGGCCAAAGCCATGTCGTTCTGACGGAAGAGAGTCTTCGGGAATATGACGGGCAGGAAGAGCCTGAGGCGACTCATGAGAACTATGAATCATTTTCGCAGCTTGCGTCCATACTCCATAGCCTCCTGGAACGCGGCGAGAAGACCGAATGCATGAAGGTTTTACAAAAGATATGCGAATCTTTCACAGCAGGCAGAAGGAAAAGCGATACGATTGCGATGGAGGCGTTTCTTTATATTTCTGCAGTCGCTTTTTCATACCTCAATAAAATAAGCAGTTTCATAGGCATAAATGAGGAATTTTCGATCTCCTGGCTGGGCAAACCTACTGCTTTCTCATCTTGGGAGGAAGTACCTGCTGCATTTGCTACTCTCTTTGAACAGTTTTTTGCATTGCAGTCAAAGAAGAAAGACAACCGTTCCTTAAACTGCATAGCCAAGGCAAAGGAATATATACAGAACAACCTTGATAAAGACTTGTCGCTTATAATGCTCGCAGAGATGGTTTACCTGAATCCTTCGTATTTTTCAATACTCTTTAAGAGCAAAGTTGGCTGTAATGTATCGGAATATATAAAGTACGAACGCCTGAAGAAGGCGAAGCAGCAGTTGGCGGAAACAAAACTCAGAATAAATGAGATCGCCCGTAACGTGGGGTACCAGAATGCGGCGTACTTCGGTAAATTTATTAAGAGTGAGACGGGCATGACGCCACTTGAATACCGGGACAGCTGCAACCAATAAAACTCAATTTTCCCGGTCATAAAGGACGGCTTCGAGGGGGAGAAGGACCTTATGAAAAAACTGATTGTACTGTTGATATTGGCTATATTCATTGTGGTGACGGTCAGGTTTGCGACGGCAGGCAGGGATGTGCAAACCGGAACGGATACGGATAACGCTGGAGAGCAGACGGTCGCAGTGCCGCAGCAAGAGCAGGCAGCCATATCATCGGCAATTGATTATTCACAATTCATAGCGGAGAACAACAGCGTTCCAATGGGAACGCGGGAAGTCGACGTGCCGCTTTGGCGGCTGAAAGGTTCGACTGGAGAGTTCCAGCCGGAAACCGATTCTATTCGCATTGAAGAAGACGGATTTGTCGATGTATCCGTAAATATTCCGGAGTCAGGGCTGTATGAGTTGGAACTTGATTACATGCCCGAACCCGGGCGCTCCGCGCCTGTCGAGATCATGGTGCAGATAAATCATGAAGCGCCCTATCGCCAGGCTGAAACTCTTATATTGGAACGTATCTGGCAGGATGAGGCATCGGCAACTGAAATGGATTCCAACGGCAACGACATCCGCCCCACACAGATCGAAAAAGCCGTCTGGAGTACAAAACGCCTCGATGACAGCGCCGGATATTTTGTACAGCCCCTTCTGTTTTATTTTCAGCAGGGCGAGAATGTGATCACAATAAAAGATAACCGTGAACCGGTGCTGCTCAAAGGCCTGTCTGTTTGTGCTGCACGCAAAGTACCTGATTACAACACATACATCTCAGGTCTTTTGGATAAGAAACCTGCAACCCAGAACGCGGCGCACATACAGGGCGAGATGTCCGCTTGGAAAACGGATCCGACGATCGTAAAGACATTTGACAGGACATCCCCGCTTACTGAGCCGTACAGGGGCGCAAAGATCAGTCTGAACATCATTGGCAGTTATAAGCCGGGGCAGACGATCGCCTGGACGATCGATGCGCCTGAGGACGGCCTGTATGAGCTTCGCTTTAAAGTCATGCAGGTTTTCGACCGCAGCACATACTCCGGCCGTACCCTGCGGATCGACGGTGAAATTCCTTTCAAGGAAGCAGAGAACATCAAATTCTTCTACAACAGCACCTGGCAGATGGTGACCCTCGGGGACGGGGAGAAGCCCTATTATGTTTATCTTACAAAGGGTGAACACGAGTTATCGATGGAGGTCACGCTCGGCGATCTGGGCGAGGTGATCAACCGGGTGGACGAATGCACCCGGGATATCAACAGCATCTACCGGAACTTCCTGATGATCATGGGCTATACACCGGACATCATGCGCGACTACAAGCTCGAGCGGCAATTGCCCGAATCCTTTATGCTGATGTCGGAAGTGGCCGACAGGCTTGATGCGATCGTGAATGAAATGACGGAGATTTCTGGGATCAAGGGAACGGAGTTACTGGCGCTGACCGAAATGTCCCGGACCCTTCGTGACTTTGTTGACAGGCCCTATAAGATTCCTGAGCAGTTCGGCGTGTTCACAAGCGATATGTCGGCGCTAAATGCCTGGAAAAATGATGCGTCCCTGAGATCGCTGGATATCGACTACATCGACGTCGCCGCCCCCGGAGCGCCGCTTCCCCAAATCACCCCGACATTTTTGCAGAGCGTTTCCCACGGTGTTGATATGTTCCTGGCATCCTTTGTAGAAGATTACAACAGCCTCGGAAGCACCTCGGAGAGCAAACGATCCATCACGATCTGGTCGACCGCCGGACGTGACCAGGCGCAGGTAATGAACCAATTGGTCAAATCCTATTTCAGCGAGCAGTCGGGCATCAATGTAGAGATACAATTAGTGCCGGGGGATGTCATACTGCCTTCTACGGTAGCTGGCAACGGCCCCGACGTCATACTGAATGCGGACCAGCAATTGCCGATCAACTTTGCCCTCCGCGGCGCAGCGGTAGACTTAAGCGGGTTTGACGGGTTTAGCGAGCTCATAGCCGATTTCAGGGAAAGTGCGCTGACACCGGTAATGTTTCAGGGCGGTGTATACGGACTTCCGGAAGTAGAAACATATCCTATGCTGTTTTACCGGAAGGATATACTGGAGGAACTCGGCATTGGGATTCCTGAGACATGGGACGATGTGCTTAAAATCATTCCGGTGCTGCAAAAGAACAATATGAGTCTTTTAATGGATACCGGTATCGCAAATACCAGCGACGTGCTTTACTCCGGCGGGAACGACATCAACACCGGCCTTGATATGTATTCGATGCTGCTGTATCAGCGCGGGGGGCAGATCTATGAGGGAGATGGCATACGCGCAAATCTCGACGGGGAGCTTGCCATCGAGACTTTCAAGGACTGGTGCAAGCTGTACACGAACTACGGCCTGCCGACCAACTTTAACGCGACTTACAGATTCAGGACCGGGGAATCGCCGGTCGTCATCGCGAATATGGGTCTTTACAATTACCTTATGGTGTCATCGCCTGAAATCAAAGGCCTGTGGGGAATGACGACCGTTCCGGGCACAATCGATGCGGAGGGCAATATAAATAAAACTGTAAGATCAAAAACAGCCTATTCCGTAATAACAAAAACATCGAAGGACCAGGAGGCCGCGTGGGAATTCATCAAATGGTGGCTGTCGGCGGATACCCAGGAGAATTATGCGAGGGACCTTGAATGCCTGATGGGCACCGGGGCCCGTTATATGACAGCAAATACAACAGCATTCGCAAGGTTGCCCTGGGCGACGAAGGACCTGGACGCCATTTTAGAGCAGGGGAGCTGGACGATAGGCATTCCGGAAGTAGCCGGAGGGTATTTCCTGCCAAGGCATATCAACAATGCGTTCAGGAGCGTCGTCATCGACAAGGCCGAACCACGTGAAACGCTGATTGACTATGCGAACGTCATCAACGAGGAATTAACGGACAAGCGGCGCGAATTCGGTTTGCCCGTCTATTAAAAGCAACTTTATACTGCAAGTGTGGAGGGAAGGTATTGTTATGGAAATAAAAGCAGGGAAGAAAGCGCTTGCACTCTCGTGGGAGCATTCTTCAAATCCATGGAAGCAGTTGATGTCTCAGATCTGGAAATACAGGGTATCATATGCTTTCCTGATGCCGTTTGCAGTCATATTCATCATGTTTACCGTGCTGCCGGTCGTCACTTCGATCATTTACAGCTTTACATACAACAATATGCTGCAGCCTGCAAAATTTGTGTTTTTCGACAACTACATAAAGCTTTTCACCAGTGACGATGTGTTTATAACCGCGCTCAAGAACACGCTTGTTTTTGCCATTGCGACCGGGCCTGTTGGTTATGCGCTGAGCTTCCTTGTAGCCTGGCTCATCAATGAACTGCCAAACAAATTGAGGTCGGTTTTTGTATTGGTATTCTATTCGCCCTCCATAGCTGGATCCATATATATTATTTTCGCCATACTGTTCAGCGGAGACTTTTACGGATATGTGAACGCGACGTTGATGAGGCTTGGCTTTATCGATCGGCCGGTAGAGTGGCTGGTAGACCCGAAATATATGTCCTATGTCGTCATACTTTGCGTATTGTGGGTCAGCATGGGTGCCGGATTCCTCGCATTTGTAGCAGGGCTCAAGAGCATGGATAAGCAGTACTACGAGGCTGCAGCCATCGACGGCATCAAAAACCGCTGGCAGGAGCTATGGTATGTGACGCTGCCGCTTATGAAGCCGCAGCTTATGTTCGGCGCAATACTGAGCATAACCGCATCCTTCTCCATACACGATGTGACGCTGTCTCTGTTCGGATTCCCGAGCACCGAATATGCTGCGCATACGGTAGTCAACCATATTTTTGATTATGGTTATCTGCGTTTTGACCTGGGGTATGCATCGGCCATATCCACGATACTATTCCTGATCATGATAGGCTGCAACAAGGCGATCAACCGCCTGCTCAGAAAGGTCGGCAACTGATGAAAAAGAATATTATTAGATCTGGCCTGGACTCGGCGGCCGCGGCCATAGACAGGATATACGGCAGTATCAAGAGCGGGACAAGGCATATTCTGCATATCCGCTGGACAAGGAGCCTCAGCGGCAATCTGATCAATTTCACAGTCCTTGCGCTCCTGTCCGCGCTTATGCTCATACCGATGCTTTATGTCATTAATAATGCATTCAAGCCGCTCAACGAGCTGTTTATATTCCCGCCTAAAATATTTGTTAAGAACCCCACATTGGACAACATACGTGATTTGGCTTCCATAATGCAGAGGTCCTGGGTGCCTGTGTCTCGATATCTGTTCAATACTGTGTTCATTACGGCAACGGGCACAGTGCTCCATGTGCTGTTTGCCAGCATGGCGGCCTATGTTCTTGAAAAGCATCCGTTCCCCGGTGCGAAGCTGTTCTTTGCGCTGGTCATCACGACGCTGATGTTTTCACCGGTAATAACGATGATACCCAATTTTATAATTATGTCGAAACTGAAAATAATTGATACATATTTTGCAGTCATCGTTCCCGCAATCGGCGCACCGCTCGGATTGTTCCTGATGAAGCAGTTCATGTCCACAGTACCGGACACGATACTGGAAGCGGCGAAGATAGACGGCGCAGGGGAATTGAAGGTCTTCTTTTCAATCGTTATGCCCATGGTCAAACCGGCCTGGCTTACATTGATAATTTTCTCGGTGCAAACGCTGTGGAATTATACCGGGAACATCTTTATCAGAAGCGAAGCCCTAAAGCCCCTGCCGTATGCGCTGCAGCAGATCATGACCGGCGGCATAGCCAGAGCGGGAGCGGGCTCGGCGGTAGGTCTCATTGTAATGATCGTGCCCATCACGATATTCCTTGTCTGCCAGAACCAGATCATAGACACCATGGCGACATCGGGCCTGAAGGAGTAAGGGGGTAGGGGTATGAGAAACAGGAAAGGGAAATCATTTGTCCTTATAAAAAGGATATCCGGCCTTGCTCTTTGCGCTTTGATGATGGCATGGACGGCGAACACTGCCCTTGCCGCGCAGGATCCCGAAGCGCCGGACCAAAAGAGTTATACGACATCTTATTGGGGGTCGCCCGCTGAGTCGCCTGACCCGTATGTTATAGAAGGAAGGATCACGGGTGAAAAGTCAGGTTGCGGCAATTTCTCGGGTCCGTCCGACATTTTCAGGGCAAATGACGGGAATCTCTATATAGCAGACACTGGAAACAACCGCATAGTCGTGCTGAACAGTGACGGGAAGTTCCTGAAGGAATTTAAAGGCGCCGATTCCGCGGCAGGCTTCCATGCGTTCAATGCGCCGCAGGGGGTTTTTGTGACCGCGGATAACGAGGTCTATGTTGCCGACACGCAGAACGGAGTCGTCGTGCATATGGACAGCCTGGGCAATCTTATACGGACCATAGAAAAGCCCGTCGGGGCCGTTGTAAGCGACACGATGGTATTCGCCCCGACACGCGTCGTTGTGGACGATGCGGGCCGCATACATGTTGTTTCGCTGTTTGTAAACCAGGGGATACTGGAATATTCGCAGGATGGAGGCTTTGAAGGATTCCTGGCCGCGGGTAAGGTAAACCCCAATCCCATCGAGGTTTTCTGGAAGAAGATATCTACCGAGGCGCAGCGCAACCGCATGATGGATTTCGTTCCCATAGAATATAACAATATAACGCTGGACAGCGACGGATTCATCTATGCTACGATGGCGGCAATGAGCAAGGATGTCGTGATTGCCGAGATACTCTCCAAGAAGGGCACGGAAGAGGGCACCCTTGTCAGGAGACTCAATATGCTCGGGAACGATATCATGCGCCAACAGGGTTTCTATCCCCCGGTGGGCGATGTGGATGTGACCGGCAGCGACCTCAATTTCTATGGCGCCTATAAGGGGATATCCACCATAGTGGATGTATCCTGCGGAGATTATGGTATTTTCAGTATTCTGGACAACAACCGTAAAAAGGTCTTTACATACGACGGCGAGGGGAATATGCTGTACGCCTTCGGCGGCCCAAATGTTGCCGCAGGCGGATTTATAGCGCCCATATCGCTTGCCCAGGATGAAGAGCGGATGTATGTGCTGGATGCGGCTACAGGCGCCGTAACGGTCTTCCGGCTTACCGATTACGGACAGGATATACATGACGCGATCGTGCTGTTTGAAACGGGAAGCTATGATAAAAGCTCTGAGAAATGGCGCGAGGTGCTTCGGAAGAACACCAACATGGATCTGGCGAATTCGGGGATAGGCAAGGCCCTGTACCGCAGCGGCGACTATGAGGAAGCCATGAAGTACTTTAAAAACGCCAGCGATAAGGAATGGTATTCGAAGGCATATAAGGAATACAGGAAGGCAAGGATAGCATCCGCGTTTCCGTATGCGGCGCTTGCGTTGGTGGCAGTCTTCCTGTTCTTTACGGTCAAAAATTTATATGCACGGATAAAACACTTCCTTAAGGGAGGGAAGGCATGATGGCAACGGTTTGGAGCGGATTGAAATATTCATTCCATATAATATTCCATCCTTTCGACGGCTATTGGGATATGCGCCATGAAAGGAGGGGCAACCTGTATGCTGCGCTCATAATATGCGCGTTGTTTATAGAATCAATGCTTTTCTGTCAGCAGCACGGCGGGTTCCTGATGTTCGATTTCAATCCCCGGACATACAATGTTGTCCGCAGCATAGTCTCCATAGCCATACCGATCATTCTCTGGTGCGTCGCCAACTGGAGCATTACGGCCCTGACTGACGGGGAAGGGCGGTTTGTCGATATCATAATGATGACGGGATACGCGCTGTTGCCCGTGACACTGACAAATCTCACAGGAGCGCTGCTGTCCAATGCAGTCATCCAGAACGAGGTTGATTTCGTATATATGGTATTCGGAGTCGGATACGTGTGGTCGGGATTCCTGCTGTTTTGCGGAGTCGCGACAATACATCAATTTACTGTCAGAAAGACGATCTTTACAATCATCATAACGATCCTTGGTATGTTCTTCATTGTGTTTCTGGCGCTGCTGTTCGGCAGCATCATTGACAAAATGGTGAATTTCATTACCGGACTTATTACTGAAATCGGGTTGAGGATATAAAGCATGAAGAAGAATAAAATAAAAAGTTATTGCCGTTCTCTTATATGCGTCCTGTCAGCCGCGCTTATGCTGGCAGGCTGTTCATCCCGGCCGGCGTATTATGGGCTGATGACCACGGATGAGGTAAAGGCTTTTCCGGTGCAGGAATCAGCAGGGAAACTTTCGGAAGGCGATCTTGGAAATTTTCAGATAGCGGCCGAAGACAGCAAAGCGATCCTGTATTTCAACCCCAATACAACTGAGATCGCGGTCAAGCAAAAGGATACGGACAGGATATGGTATTCAAATCCTCAGGACCGCCTGTCTTCGACAGACGCGCTTGCAAATGCGCAGATCGTCGTAACGACCCTTGACAGAAGGGACACCGCAAAACGCTGGGACACGTACAGCGACAGTGTGGTATACGGCCAGTTTATTACGGAACAGATCGAAAACGGTATAAAAGTAACGTATATGATGGGTAAGAAGCCGGAAGATATTTTATATCCGCAGGGTCTTACGGTGGAAAGATATGATGAGATCGTGAACGCACTGCCGGGGGACAAGGAAAAGGGGTATATGAAACGCCTGTACGGCTATGTCGAGTATGACAAGATAGAAAGCGTGCAGACGAAGGAAGACTTGAGGGCGAAGTTTGCCAATGTCCAAGAGATAAACACCATGTATTCGCTCAAAGGCATAATGTCGAAGCTTGAACAGTCCCATCTTACCGAAGCACTGCAGACGATAGGCTATACTACCGATATGCGCATGGCAGACAATACGCTTGTCGGCTTTACCGACGACGCAAAAAGCGATAATTTTACGATATCGATTTCATACACGATTGAAAATGGTGAATTATGCGTGGATCTGGATCCCTCGCAGATCAAGTCGACCGAGGGGCTCAAAATATCGCAGATATCGATCCTGCGTAACTTCGGCGCGCAAAAGCCCGGACAGAAAGGGCACCTTCTGCTGCCCGACGGCAGCGGCGCGATCATCGATGCAGATACTGCGGAGGCCACCCCATGGGGGGAATACAACCGACCCGTGTACGGACAGGATCTGGGTGTGCTGCGCACCGACCGCACCGAATACAGCGAACAGTTATACTTGCCGGTATTCGGGGCTTACGGCCCCGGCGGCGGATTCCTGGGAGTGGCAGAGAAAGGCGACGGGCAGATGTCGATCGTAGCCGGCAAAGCAGATACTCCGGAGAATTACAGCTATGTATATCCGAATTTCCTGTTGCTGACATACTCGCTTGTGACAATTGAATCTTCGGCTAACAACGCGCTGAATATCTATCCGAGAGAAGCCGTAATCGATCCAATAAGACTGCGTTATCTGTTTTTTAACGGCCGTGACGCAGGCTATGACGATCTGGCCGTGCTGTACCGGGACTATATGATCTCAAACGGTCAGCTGGACGGTGTAAACGACAGGAAAGGCGTCCCGGTCATGGCAAACGCTATAGGCGCCATCGACGACATACGCTCGATACTGGGTTATCCCGCAAAGATCATAAAGCCGCTGACGGATTTTGACGGCGTAAGGGAGCTTGCAGCCGGTCTTTCGCAGTCTGTGCAGAACGGCGATGTGGTAATAGGATATACAGGCTGGCTGGACGGCGGCATAAAGACAGGATATATAAAAAAGGCGAATATAGAAAGCAAACTGGGAAACAGCGCGGATTTCGCCCAGATGATAAGCGAATTGAAGAGCGAAGGCGTCACGCTGATGCCTGTCGCGGAACAGCAGTATTGCTATGATGCGAAATGGTACCAGGGATTCAGCCCGCTCGGCGATGCGATCCGCTTCATCACCCGCGATACCGGGTATAAGCCTGAGCATAACATCGCCAATTATTATCTGGATGAAGGCGGGCTTAAGCCCTATATCATCCGCCCGTATCTGGTCGAGGAAAATGCAGCGGGCTTTGTTTCGAGCCTTGGGCAGTACGGCCTCGGCGCACTGAGCATCGGCAACATGGCAAGCGAGCTGTATTCCGACTTTTATGCAAAGCGCATACTGTCCGAGAATGACACAATGCAATATTTCCAGAACACAATGAACGAATATAAGCAGGCGGGACTTGCGCTGGGCGGCTTCGGCGCCAACGCATACGCGCTCTTTAGTCTTGACTATGCCTACGGACTGCCGGTCAGCGCATCGAACCTTCCTATAATTGAAAAGAGCGTACCGTTCCTTCAGATCGTGCTGTCGGGCTCGGTATCGTATACGATGCCTGCGCTCAATTCGCGGGCGGACCCGCAGGAATATATTCTGAAAGCCATTGAAACCGGTTCCGGCGTGTATTTTGATTATTTTGCCGTAGACGGCTCGGCGGTCAAGGGAACGCAGTATGACGGGTACTACGCCGCATCCCGCCAAAGCATCTATGATATGGGGCTGCAAATTGGTGCAGAGGTAGCGGACGCGCTCGCCCCGGTCGCAAACCAGAGGATCATTAAACATCGTGAGGTTGCGGACGGTGTTTATATCACATCTTTTGAGAACGGTTTGTCCATAGGTGTAAATTACACAGACAAGCCCTATGGCAGCATTCCGGCGCAAGGCTTTATTATAGGACGGCAGGAAGGAGCATCCAAATGAAAAAGAAAAATAAGCGCAGGCAGCGCCTTAATGTAAACAGGAACAGATACGGCTATGTGTTTGTCGCTCCTTTCATAATTGGTTTTGCGTTGTTTATATTATTACCGATCATTCAGTCCCTGGTTTTCAGCATGTCGGACATCACGCTGACGATGGATGGCTACACCCTGGATTTCGTGGGCCTGAACTCATACAGCCGGGCGCTGCTGGTCGACGCCGACATACGCAGGCTGATTGTGAACTCGCTCGCGCAGACATTCACGGAATTACCTGTGATCCTGGCTTTCAGTTTCTTTGCCGCGCTTCTTTTAAAGGATAAGTTCAGGGGCCGCAACATGGTGCGTGCGATATTCTTCCTGCCGGTCATAATGGCCTCGGGAGTCATTACGATCATTGACAACAGCAATGCGACCTTGGCGACGATGATGAACCGGAATACTGCCGACCTTGTAAACGGCGTCAGGACTTCGCTGTCCGCCAGCAAACTTATACTGTCGCTTTTTTCAAGTTCGGTCCCGCCGGCGATACTGCAACTCCTCGGAAGCGCCATAGACAGGCTGTATGATGTCATTATGGCTTCGGGACTGCAGATAATTATTTTTATCGGCGGCCTCAATATGATATCGCCTTCGATCTTCGAGGCTTCGAATATCGAAGGGGCGACCGCATGGGAGAACTTTTGGAAGATAACCTTCCCGATGATGGGACCTTACTTCCTTTTGAATACTGTATATACGGTGATCGATTCGTTCGTTAATATTAAAAATCCATTGATCATGACGATACAGAACTACCTGATATCCTTCTCGGAATTCAGCTTCGCGTCGGCCATTTTCTGGATATATTTCGCCATTATTGTGACAGTCGTCGGAATCATCATAAAAGTCATGTCAAAGAGGGTGTTCTACTATGATTAATACGAAATCAAAGCGGCCAAAGCCCAAGATCCTGAACCCCAGGCACTGGGTAAAATTCATAGTCGGGCTTTTAAAAACGGTTTTTATACTTGGCATCTGCTTTACAATATTGTCCCCTCTGATACAGAAGTTTTCGATGTCCCTCATGGACCAAAGGGACTTGTTCGACCGTATGGTCAAGTTTATCCCGAACAACTTCCGCCTGTCGAATTACCCCGAACTGATAGGCTATATCGACTACTGGCCTGCTTTGGGAAACACAGTGCTGGTCAGCTCGATCGTGGGTCTGCTGCAGACCTTTTCAACGGTGGCGGTCGGCTACGGGTTTGCAAAGTTCCGCTTCAAGGGAAGCGGCATACTCTTTACCTGCGTTATCATTACGATGATCGTGCCGCCGCTTATAATTATAACGCCGCTATACCTGAACTTCAGGAGCTTCGATCTGTTCGGGCTTTTACCGAGTGGTTCGTTCATAGGAAATATCGTGCCGTTCATCGTGCTTTCGCTGACGGCTGTGGCCCCGCGCTGCGCGTTGTATATTTTCCTTACAAGGCAGTTTTTCCGCGGTATACCCAAGGAAATAGAAGAAGCCGCCGCGATAGACGGAGCAGGAGTATTCAGGACCTATTGGTCCATCATGCTGCAATCGGCAAGGTCCATCATGGTGACTATCTTCCTGTTTGCGTTCGTATGGCAATATAATGATATTACGTTTACCGGCATGATGTATTCCGGCTTAAATTCAGTGTCGAAAAAGCTGTATCTGCTCGGGTACACATTCTCGGCAGCAATCAGCATGGACGCAAGCGGCACAGCGGGGAACCTCGGGTATATGTCTATAATGCAGGCCACGGGCACGCTTATGCATATGCTGCCGCTCATCGTAATCTATATTTTCCTGCAAAAACAATTTACCCAGTCGGTCGAGCGCACCGGCCTGGTGGGATAGGGGGAGGCTTTCATGCTGAAGCAACAGCCGTGGTTCACTCCGGACGGGGGCATCGAGTTCGAGTATGTCCAGGCATGCGACGAAGGACTGGATGCGAGCGTACTAAAGGACGATTTCGACGCGGTATCGGCACTGTCGGCCGGGAGCCCCGAGAAAATTAAGAAGGCATGCGCGCTGTATGAAAAGACCGGCAGCCTGGATAAGCGCGCGGGATACCCCTATGAGGAACCGAGCGATCTTGAGGGCATCGTTAAGTGCAGGCCACAGAAGGCGGAGCTCGTAAAATGCGATTTCGGTAGCGAAGAGCGGTTCGACAGGGTGTACGGAGCATGGCTCGCCCGCTGCGCCGGCTGCCTTCTGGGTCAGCCTGTGGAGGGATGGAAACGTGAGCGCATCAACGGCCTTTGCGTGGACACCGGCAATTTCCCGGCGGGCAATTATCTTTCATCCGACATACCGGGGGAAATCGCAGAGCGTTATCTGGTTACTGACAAGACAGGCAAGCGCACGGTCAACTGGATCAACAATGTGTCCTGCATGCCTGAGGACGACGATACGAACTATACCATAATCGGCCTTAAAATACTGGAGACCTACGGCAGGGATTTTACAAGCAGCGACGTCGCCGAGTGCTGGCTCCAGAATCTGCCGATGCTGCACCTGTGCACCGCCGAGAGGGTCGCATACCGCAACATAGCGTGCGGGGTCTTTCCGCCCGCGAGCGCAACCTATCGCAATCCTTTCAGGGAATGGATAGGAGCGCAGATACGCGCCGACTTTTTCGGCTATATATCGCCTGGAGATCCGGAAAAGGCCTCCGAATACGCCTGGCGCGACGCCTCCGTTTCCCATGTTAAAAACGGCGTATACGGGGAAATGCTGGTCGCCGCCATGCTGGCCGCCGCGGCCGTGAGCGACGACATGCAAACAGTTATACGCGCGGGGCTGTCGGTCATACCGGACAGGAGCCGCCTGGCGGACAAGATACGCGAGGTCATAGTCCTGCGGGAGCGGGGCGTTACATATGAACAGGTCGCTGACTATATCCACAGCCTTTATGACGAGGGCAGGGAGTACGACTGGTGCCATACGATACCGAACGCCATGATCGTGGTTTCTGCGCTGCTTTACGGGGAGGGCACGCTTGAAAATACACTGGCACGCGCGCTCATGTGCGGGTTTGACACAGACTGCAATTGCGCGACCGCGGGCTCTGTCATCGGCATGATGCTCGGCGCGCAGGCGCTTCCGGCAAAATGGATATCGCCGCTCCACGATACTGTAATATCCGGCGTGGACGGTTTCGGGAAGATATCGATCTATCAACTGGCCCGGCGCACAATGGCGTTCATTGATTGAAGGAGACGGACAGTATGATCTTTTCGGGATATTGCATGGCCGAGAGGCTAGGTACGGTGACTGCGGCGCAGGCAAAAAAACTGACGCACCTGAATATTGCGTTCGGAGTCGTAAAGGAAGGCGAGGTTTCGATCGACGGGATCAGGAACGGGCTTTTACATGTTAAGAAATTAAGGGAGTATAACCCTGAACTCAGCATCATACTTTCGCTCGGCGGGGGAGACGAGAATCAGAAATTCCCGTTCGGTGTCGCAACGAGAACGCGGGAGGGCATCGAAAGGCTCGCGGATTCGGCTATGGCCGCGGTGAGGGAATACGCTCTTGACGGCATCGACTGCGACTGGGAATACCCGTGCTCGAGCGGAGATCCCGCAGAAAAAATGCAGCACCTTGAGCTTATGAAAACACTGAGGGCGATGCTCGACGGATACGGCGATAAGCGGCAAAAAAAGTGCTGGCTTACGTATGCCGCCCCGTGCACCGAATCATATATCCGCAGCGTAGCGATCCGGGAACTTGCCGGGGTCGCCGACTTTATCAACCTGATGTGCTATGACTACCGCTGGGAAAGCAAGCTCACGGGATTTCACTGCAACACATTCAGCCCGGAGGACGACGCCGACCCGACCAGCATCGAATGGGCTGTCAAAAAATACATGGAAGCCGGAGCACTGGGAGAGCATATCATCCTAGGGGCGGCATTCTATTCGCACCGCTATGACGGAGTCACAGGCGGCGGCAACGGCTACGGGCAGCCCTATACGGGCGCTTACAGCTACGGCCCTTCATATACCGATATCTTCCACAACTACGAGAAGAACAGCCGGTTCGCCAAGTACTGGCACGACGGCGCCAAGGAACCGTGGCTATTCGATGGGGACAGCTTCATCACCTATGATGATTCGCAGGCGATGGTTTACAAGGCGGAGCTGGTAAAAAGCGAGGGCCTCGGCGGCATGATGTACTGGGAGCACAGCTCAGATTTGACCGGGGTGCTGTTTAACGCCATATACGATAATCTGATGTTATAAATTTTGCCGCTGGCGGCTGAAAGAGGAATCATTATGCCCGACATGCTTGTACATTTAAGGAAACTGCCATCGTGCGACGCGCTCATCGAAGCGCTCGCACGCGAAGGTATCACAATACAGCGCGCTATCGCGCCCGACAAATTCCGGATCGTGGAATGGGTAAGGAATTTTAACGGCAATTATGCCGCGGGGGAGTGCGACTCAAGCATGAGCAAGACCCCGGCGACATGTTATATTGCCGTGCGGGGCAAGCAGATACTGGGCTTTGCCTGCTATGACGCGACCGCCCTTAACTTTTTTGGCCCGACCATGGTCATGGAGGCCGAGCGCGGCAAGGGGATAGGCAAGGCGCTGCTCTTAAAGTGCCTGTACGCGATGCGCGACGAAGGGTATGTATACGGCATCATAGGGGGCGTCGGCCCTGCCGAGTTCTATGAAAAGACCGTCGGTGCGGCGCTGATCCCCGATTCGGCTCCGGGGCTCTATGAAGACTTTTTGATGGGAAATGATTGAAGAGAAAGAGGGTACGGGCTCTTTGCCAATACCCTCCGTGCTTATCTGTCAAAATCAGCCGGGAACTGGTGAATCAATTTGAACGGCAATTCAAGGCATTGGCTATCCGCGAGCCTGTCGCTGTGCGCGTTCGGCTGATGGCCGCCTATATACAGCGTGTAATCGCCGTCCTCGCAAAGCTGGTTCCCGGCGTCGTCGAAAACATACATCGGGTCAAACTCGACCATAATGCTTGCTTCGACGGTTTCGCCGGCGGGGACGGCTACTTTTTTGAAGGCGACCAGGCGGGGATTCCGGGACTCGAATCGAGATTCCCGTTTCGCGTATATCTGCACGACTTCATCTCCTCCGGTATCAGAGCTGTTACATAGCCTTACGGAAACGGTAAGGTTTTTGTTTAATCTGTCGACCCCGGCGACCCTGGCTTCATAAAAAGTGAAACGGGAATAGCTCAGTCCGAAGCCGAAATCGAACAATGCCTCTTTGTCCATATGGCGATATGTCCGCCCGCGCATCGAATAGTCCTCGAAAGGCGGAAGTTCAAAATCGCTTCGGTAAAATGTAACGGGCAGTTTTGCGCTCGGGTTGCATTTGCCGGCAAGTATGTCGCAGATGGCGTTTGCGCCCTGCTCGCCGGGATACCAGACCTGCAGTATTGCCGCGACGCGGCCCGTATAGGGCTCGAACGAGATCGCGCTTCCGCTGAAGTTTATAAGCACGACGGGCTTGCCAAGCCCTAAAAGCTCCGTGAGCAGCTTTTGCTGCGACATGGGAAGGGCAAGGCTCCGCTTGTCGCCGCCCGCATCCGAATTGAATGCGTCGCCCTCCTCGCCCTCGAACGCGGGCTGCAGGCCGCAGCAGAAAAGTATCAGGTCGGATTTTTTTGAAACGATTATAGCTTCGGTAAAGGGATTCTCCACAAAGAACGGTATATCGTCCCTGACGATATCGCATCCGCGAGAATAATAAATACGGCGGTTTCCGAGGTTTTGTTTCGCCGCCTGAAGGAATGTCAGATAATCGGAAGGCGTGCCGTTGTAATTTCCGAGCAGCACATCCCTTACATCGGCGTTCGGACCGATAACCGCTATGGAGCCGATATTATTCGCGATAGGCAGGACGCCGCTGTTTTTCAGCAGCACCATAGAGGATGCGGCGGCTTTGCGCGAAATCGCCAGATGCTCCGGACAGGCAACGATGTCGTAATCAAGGCATGCACAGGGCCGCTCTTTCGGCGGGGCGAACATGCCAAGACGATAGCGCGCTTCAAACAGCTTTTCCGCTGCGGCAGTTATAGCCGCCTCATTTGTCAGCCCTGTTTCAAAGGCGATCACAAGATTCTCATAAGCCTGGCCGCAGTTCAGCTCGCAGCCGCTGTTTAAGGCCATGGCGGCGGCTTCGGCCCTGCTGCTTGCGGCATGGTGATGGTCATACAGATCGCATATCGCACCGCAGTCTGACACGACATAGCCGCGAAAGCCCAGTTCTTCCCTCAGTACGGTTTTCAGCAGGTAGCCGCTGCCGCAGCAGGGCTCGCCGTTGATTGCGTTGTAAGCGGCCATGACCGCGGCCGGGCGGGCATTTTTGATACAGTAGCGGAAGGCCCAAAGATAGGTCTCGTACAGGTCCTTTTGAGAGACCTTGGCATCGAAGCCATGCCGTATTCCCTCGGGGCCGCTGTGGACCGCGAAGTGCTTCAAAGTGGCGTCCAGCTTGTGATGGTTCTCGTCTTCGCCCTGTAATCCCCTTATAAAGGCAGTCGCCATTTTCGCGGTAAGGAACGGGTCCTCGCCATAGGTCTCATGGCCCCGGCCCCAGCGCGGATCGCGGAAAATATTGATA